>OHCH01000199.1_pt1 | contig 22211 bp, 30 predicted proteins | sample 1566771 | NCBI WGS metagenome assembly OHCH01 (sample SAMEA3879501, study PRJEB24766) | human gut metagenome | biome: human-associated habitat; feature: feces | place: USA | collected 1985/1987
CGAGCTGGATCTGGATGTCCGTTTTCCTGCTCCCCAGACGGAGGACACCCTGGACTGCGCTCTGCTGGAGGGAGAGCTGGCGTCTCAACTGCTGGCAGCTCTGCGGGAGCAGGACCTCCCGGAGCTGGCCGCTGAAATTGCCCCGGACTGGGATCTGCCCACCGAGGCGGTGCAAAGCGGGCTTGAAACGCTGCGCTCCCATCTGGAACTGGTGCAGGGCGACGCTGCCCTGCTGTATGAGATGACTTGACGGGGCCATGCCCCATAGAATATTGCGAGGAAATTATGATCGAAATCAAAGGAAAATACAATGAGGCCAAGATCTTCACCGATGTGGTGGACAGCGCCTCCATCGCACAGGTTCAGGAGCTGTGCAATCAGGAATTTACGGCGGGTAGCCGCATCCGGCTCATGCCCGACATTCACGCCGGGGCGGGCTGTACTATCGGCACCACCATGACCATCACCGACAAGGTGGTGCCCAATCTGGTGGGTGTGGACATCGGGTGCGGCATGGAGACCACCCGCATCCGGGAGGGGCGGCTGGAGCTTCAAAAGCTGGACAAGCTGATTTATGAAAAGATCCCCTCCGGCTTCTCCATCCGGGATAAGGCCCACCGCTACCTCAATGAGATCGACCTGAGTGAGTTGTGCTGTGCCCGCCATGTGGATCTCCTCCGGGCGGAAAAAAGCATCGGTACGCTGGGTGGTGGGAACCACTTCATTGAGGTGGACAAGGACGACGAGGGAAATCTCTACATCGTGGTTCACTCCGGCAGCCGTCACTTGGGTGTGGAGGTGGCCAGCTATTACCAGGAGGCGGGCTATAAGGTGCTCAACCGCACTGACGATGCCTCCATCGAGGCGCTGATTGCCCGAATGAAAGCGGAGGGCCGGGAGAAGGAGATCCAGAAAGAACTGAAGAAACTGAAAAACCTCAAGCAAACCAACATCCCCAAGGCCCTGGCCTATGTGTCCGGAGAGTTGTTTGAGCAGTATATCCACGACATGAAGATCGTCCAGCACTTCGCCATGCTCAACCGGCAGGCCATGATGGACGAGATCGTCAAAGGCATGAAGCTCCATGTGGAGGAGCAGTTCACCACCATCCACAACTATATCGATACCGACGCCATGATCCTGCGGAAAGGAGCTGTGTCCGCCAAAGAGGGCGAGCGACTGCTCATCCCCATCAATATGCGGGACGGGAGCCTGCTCTGCGTGGGCAAGGGTAACGAGGATTGGAACTGCTCTGCTCCCCACGGCGCCGGCCGCCTGATGAGCCGGGCGGACGCCAAACAGTCCTTCACGGTGTCTGAATTCAAAAAGCAGATGGCAGAGGTCTACACCACCTCGGTGAGCAAGGCCACCTTGGATGAGTGCCCCATGGCCTACAAGGGGATGCAGGATATTCTGGACAACATCGGCCCCACGGCGGATGTGGTAAAGGTCATCCGCCCCATCTACAACTTCAAGGCCGGGGACGAGGAGTAAGAAACGGAGCAGAATATTATGGTGAGAGATGGCATCGTGTTCAAAGATGAGGATGGTCAGGTCATATTCAACCAGCACAGCTTCTGTGAACTGGTGAAGCACCTGCTGGTGGAGCTGGTGGGGATCTCCTATGAGGAAGCCTCCCAGATAGTGGATCGCTCACCGCTGGCAGAGCCAGTGGCCGATGCCATGGGAGTGGCGATGTTCAGCCATGACCTGCCTTATTACTGGGCTATGTTTTTCTACTATGGGAACGGTTATTGGCAAAAGGGTATTCCAGCGCAACCAGAGGATATGGATGCCTATGAAGCCTTGGAAAATAAGATCATGGAGAAATATGACTTAAAGGAGCCGTTTATATGGACATGAGAGAGATGTTCACCATTGACGGTCGCCGCTTTTCTAACATGGCCGGTTTTTATGACGAGGTGGAGCAGGTGTTCATCTGTGGCTTGGATTGGAAGATCGGTCGGAACCTGAACGCTTTCAACGATATTCTTCGGGGCGGTTTTGGGCGGCATGAGTATGGACAACCCATCCACATCCAGTGGCTGGCCTATGAAAAAAGCGTCCGTAATCTCGGAAAAGAGACGATGGACACCATTGTGGAAATCATTTTGGATACAGACCATTCCGGGCACGACTGTACCCTGGAACGGCTTTGACCAAGCAGAAAAGGAGGCAAACACTATGGGACTTGACATCTACGCCGGGACGCTGACCCGGTACTATTCTCACAACTGGAAAACCGTTGTTCAGCAGTGGGCGGAGGAAAACGGATATTCCTTCAACCGCATCACCCCGGATGGGGAACCCGCCGACGACGAGGAATTGTCCCCGACCGATGTTCAGGCGGCGGTGGAGAACTGGCGGGATCAGATTCTGGCCGCCATTTCTCAGCCGGACCAGCCCCCCTACGCCCCCTGGCCGGAGAATAATGAGAAGCCCTATTACACGGACAAGCCGGATTGGGATGCCTTCGGCGCTATGCTGCTGGTGGCCGCCTGTCGTACATACGAGGAACCGGTGCCTCCCACCGTGGAGAAGGACTGGATCTTCGGGGAGCATCCCTTGATTGCCCGCCTTGCATCGGACGAGGAGCGGGTGTGGTCCCTGTTTCGGGGCGTGACTTGGTGGCTTCCCCTCACCGACAGCTTTCTGTTCCAAGGCCCTCTGCCCACCGATGACACCGTCGCTATCGCCACCTTGGGCGGACTGCGGAAGGAGCTGGAAAGGCTGAACCAGCTGGCATGGCAGGCCGATGAGGATACCATCCTTGGCTGGGCAGACACGGAGGGATACCCGGTAGACGGAACCGTAGACTCAGATGGACAGTATAGCAAGGCAGACATCCCGGAACACACCCAGTATGACACCCAATCTCTTGCCAAGTTCGCCTTCTCCATGTTCTGGCGGGCCATGCGGTTTGCCGAGGAACAGCAGGTGCCCATCCTGCTTGATTATTAAGGAGGATTCGTCAGGAGGTGGAGACCGTGGAGCAAAAACGCCCGGCAGATATATTTCAGGAGTTTCTGGACTACCTATGGAACGGCCTGGGGCTGGAGGAAAAGGGCTGGAAGCGGCTGAAAAAAGGCGACTTCAAAAAGAAAATGAAAAACGGCCTGACCTATCAGGTCTGGTTTGACCGGAGCCGCTACAACTACATAGACTACGAAATCGGCCATGGAAATGTGGAGGTGGGCTTCAGCTGTATCATAAAGCAGGGAGATGACTACCTCTACTCTTTCAGAATTGAACCCACAACAGGCGGTTCATTCTTTCGGATGCTGACAGAGGACCTGCGGCTGAACACCAGGTTGCTGGACACCTTTCTGCCCCTGATCAAAGCTCACTACCTCGACTTTATCGACCGCTTTGAGGTGGACCCAGCAGAGGCGCTCCAGCCGGTCTGTGCCCCCTTTATCCAGCCGGGGGATTACAGCTGGTGCATCCATGTGCGGGAACAGATGGTGGAACGGTACGGAACAGCGGAACAGCTGGAGGAGTACCGCCGTCAGGCGGAATTGCTCGGAACGCCGGAGCACAAGGCAAAGAACTGGATGGGTTCGATGTTGTTCCACCTCTCCCACGCCAATGATGTGGATCAAGCCTGGGCCTCAAGCCGCACCAAAGAGGAACTGGACCAGGTGGTGGAACCCTTTGTGCAGGCCAAGCGGCAGACAGGACAGTGGACTCAGGAGGATGAGGCGGGTTATCAGCTCTACCAGCAGGAAACAGATCCGAAGAAACGCACCTTTCGGGTATGGTATCTCATTGCCAATCCCCGGGGCCTGCCGAAAGAGTTTGTCCAGAAAGAACTGGAATTCCGGTGGAAGCTGTTCCCGGAGAAGAAGGAGGAAACCAAATGAGCAATCAACTTTTCCAGCAGAACCTGGATGACAAAAAAGGTCCCCAGCCCGGAGGCCCCTATCTCATTCAGATTTTGTTTAAAGAACCGGTGGACATGCCGGACAAAGAAACCATGACCGCTGTGATAGAGAAACACATCGGATCAACAGAGTGCTTCTGTTATGATAAGAAAATGGCTGGCTTTGCCGCTCTGGATCATATAGCGGAATTTCAGGACGGCAAGTGCCCGGTACAGCTGATGGTGATGAAATGCGACAAGTTCAAGGGCAAAGGCTTTGATGCCTTCCTGATGAGCCAGATGTGGGACTGCCAGGAGGACCGGGAGCGGATCTTCCGGGAGTGCAAATATCAGGTGGTGGCCACCGATATGCTGGCTGCGGCGCTTCCGGCGCTGGAGCGTGCCAACCTGGATGCCGACTTTCTGGAGGCTCTGGCGGAGCTGTACCCCACCTGTGAGGCATTCTATTTCCAGAACTGCGGCAAACTGTTTCTGGCGGAGGATGTGCGTTCTCACCAGATTGAAGGCTCGGATCGGTTCATCCGCTTTGGCGTCAATGTCCGCTTCTTTAACATTGAGGGCACCGAAGATATGCTCATCGACACGGTGGGCATGAGCACCCTGTTCCTGCCCGACCTCCAGTACCACTTCCACGACATGGACCCCAACTGGGTGGTAAACCACGCCTACAATGTGGCATCGTACATATTGGAGCATGATAACCCCATTCAGGATGGGGAAACCATAGACGGCGTGGCGGATGGCCAGATGTGCCGAGAGATTCAGTGGAAGTGCCAGTATGAGGACGCGCTGATCCAGCCGCCCAGAGAAGTGCTGGACATCCACATGGGGAAATATGCCTCGGGAGGACGCTGAATGAACGGCGTTGTGCTCCTGGTGGGCGGTCTGCTGCTTGCGGCGGTAATCAAGCTGATCATAGACCGGAATTGGATGGGCCTGCTTCTCTGTGTGGTTGCCCTGTTCCTGGTCTTTGGGACTGGACACCATACAAAATAGACCATTTTAAGAATCGAGGAGGTGAAGTATGCAGAATTCAACAAATATGCGGATACTGGAATTACTCCGGTTTCTCTATGAGCGGACCGATGAAAACCATCCCGCCACAGTATCTGACATCATTGCCCATCTGAATGGAAAAGGAATTCAGGCAGTGCGGCAGACTGTTTACGCGGATACCAATGCGCTGATCGATGCAGGAATTGATATTGTGGTGGTCAAGAGTACCCAAAACCAATATTTTATGGGAAGCCGCCTGTTTGAGTATCCAGAACTGAAAATGCTGACAGACGCAGTAGCATCCTCGAAGATCATTTCTGCCAGGAAATCCGAGGAACTGGTACAGAAATTATGCCGTCTGACCAGCACACATCAGGCAGAGCAGCTTCGGCAGCTCGCCAGCCTGTCCAGCCGGGTGAAACCGGACAATGAGCAAGTCTATTACATCATTGATGCCATCCAAACGGCAATCTTGGAAAAGCGGCAGATACAGTTCCAGTATTATGAATATACGCCCGAGAAAAAACGAGTTCTCAAACATGGCGGTTATCTCTATCAACTGGACCCTTACGCTTTGGAATGGAAGAATGACCACTATTACCTGATTGGCTTTTCTCACAAACACCAGCGGATGGCCCACTTTCGAGTAGACCGTCTGTCGGGGATCAAGATACTTCCCTCCGGCTTTACCCCCGATGAAGACTTTGATGTGGCGGGCTACACCAACAAGATCGTTGATATGTTTGCTGCTGACCGCACAGTTTCTGTTGAACTGCTCTGTGAGAACAAGCTGATGAAAACCATCATAGACCATTATGGAGAAGCTGTACCAACCCGCACATATGACGAGGAACACTTTACGGCAAACATTGAAGTCGACCCAAGCGGCACCTTTTACGGATGGGTATTCAAATTTATGGGCGGGATTCAGATCATAGCACCTCATGAGTGTGTGGAAGAAATGAAGCGGATCGCCCACAGGTTTCTCTAAAACAGGGACCAGGTGTTATGGAATTTTAACACCTGGCCTCTGCTTTCTTTTTTGCCCTTGTGTCGAACAGATGTGCCAGTTATAATATAAACAAGATGTTCGCAAACCAGCGAAACTCTATGAAGGAGGGAGACCAGTGACCTTTGGAGCTTTCATCAGCACACGGCGCAAAGAGGCCAAATTAAATCTCCGGGATACCGCGAAACACCTCGGTATCTCCAATGGGTACCTGTGTGATATTGAGCAGGGTCGCCGGCCAGCGCCAGAGGGAGCATTTGTAGAGCGGATCTCTTCTTTTCTGGAATTGGATAAGCAGGAGCATGAAATGCTGCTGGATCTGGCCGCAGATTCCAGGCAGACGGTTCCGGCCGATCTGCCTGACTATATCCGCCAGCATGACATCGTCCGCGCAGCATTGAGAGTGGCAAAGGAAGTAGATGCTACCGATGAGGAATGGAAGGCATTTATGGAAATGCTACAGAACCGCCAGAACTAAGGGGGGATTTTCTTGTCTGTACCAAAGTATCGATTGGACGCAATTGAAACCATTGGACGGAAGATCCTGCAAGAGTATGATCCCGCTTTGTTGGACGGGCCTCCCCAGGCAGTTCCCATTGAAACTATCATAGAGACCAAGTTTGATCTAACTCTGGAATATCATTGCCTACGCAAAAACGGGAGCATCCTTGGGGAAACGATTTTTGATGAAGGAGCGGCTATTTTATACGACCAAGATGAAAAACGCTACCGTTTGATTGCAGTCAAGGCCGGAACAATCCTGGTGGAGGAGCGGCTTTGTGTGGACAGGCTCCTCGGCAGGCTGCGGTTCACCTGTGCTCACGAATTGGGGCACTGGGTCCTGCACCAGAAGCTGTACTCCGGCACAGGCGATGTGGCTGCCTATGAAGGAAAAACATCTTTGGATGAAAGCCACGGTCTGGTCGAATGGCAGGCGGATGCTTTGGCTACTGCTCTCCTCATGCCCCTGCCGCAAATCAAAAGAAGTTTTTACCGTTTGCGTGCAGGCAGGAGCAATGAGCAGTTGGTTGCGGAAATGGCTCAGATCTTCCAAGTCTCCAAGCAGGCCATGCGTATTCGGTTGGAAACACGCAATCTCATATAAGTTTGGTACGGCAAGCCCCCCTCCTGAGAGAGGGGCGCAGCCGCACCAATGTTCACAGGCTTTGTTATATGCATTTTGTTCGCAGTTTAGCGAACATGGGAGGAGGAGAATGGCATGAGAAAAGAAAGTTCCACTTTGCAGAAATGTAAAAGGCAGATGGCGACCCTTGGATTTGACAGCCAGCTGGCCTATCACCGGGTAAAGCTGATTTTGAAAATCTACCGGGATGTGGTGTGGGTCCTCAGTGAGCGGGTGGAGGAACTGCATGAGTACGCCTGGGAGCTGGGCGCTCAGGACGCTGATACCGGGCTTATCTATCTGCAAAGTTTCGCCCCGGATATGGATCTGCAGGAGTTTGAGGAACGGGTCTGCTGTGTGATGGAAAACCGGATGCTGGTGGATGTGATCGACCGTGCCCTTCTCCGCTTGAAACGATACCCTGACCGGGGTGAACTTTACTATGAGATCCTGACCAAACAATTTATCCACCGTTTCAACAGCACAGAAAAGGAACTGCTGGATGAGCTGAATATGGAGCGAAGCGTATTCTATGACCGAAAGCGCGAGGCGATCTTCTTATTGTCCCTCTGCCTTTTTGGTTATGCTGTGCCGGAACTTCAGGAAGAATTGGAGATGCCCCGACTTTATCCCGACTGATTCCCGATGAAAAACCGACGAAATCCCTACTCCCTTCCGACTTTGCCTCTGCTATACTCAGTACAGTGGCAGGTATGCGCAAAAATGAATAGGACCAGCTGACAAGGGCCGGGACGCTGTAAAGTGTCCCGGCCCTCTGTATTCCTGCCGCAATATGGCGGCGGGGATCGGCCGGGGATGCAGAAATGCGTCCCCGGCTATTTTTCTGCCCGGCACTGGGAGGGCCGGCATGGGCTGGGAGGCTTATATCGCCAAGTACCCCTGATTTCAAGATTTTGATTCGCCATCAAAATCTTGAAATTTGGAGGAAAGGCACATGGAATCCAACGGGAAGTTTACCCTTATTGTTTTTAACACCTGCACTCAGGAATATGAGGAAGTCATAGTGACAGAGGAGGTCTATCGCACTTACTGCAGAACCCGGTGGAATATCAAGGACAATGATCAGAGCTTTTTTGACCATGAGATCCAGACGAGTGGGATGATCGGAAGTCAGGATGGCGCCTATGAAAATTTCCGGGAGTTTATTGACGCCATCAACACTCCGGAACACATCATCCTTGAACAAATAAAGAAAGAGGCCCTGTACCAAGCGATCTCAGCGTTGCCTGCTGCGGATCAGGCATTGGTACAGGGGTTGTTTTTTAAGGGACAAAGTGAACTTGACTATGCAAGAGAGATTGGCGTTTCACAGCCTGCAGTGCATAAACGGAAAGTCCGTATTCTCAAGTCTTTGAAAAAACTTTTAGAAAATTGAAATTGGAGGGTTATTAAAATGCCGACACCTTCCCCTATACAAGCGAGAAGGAAATGCTTCTCACTTGTTCCTTGAAAACCGAATATCCGATTGTCTGAATACTTTCCTGACGGGGCCCCTGCTGAACAGGGGCAAGCGACGCTGGAGGATGCGCGAAAACCATCTGTAGAGGTTCTGGTACAGGCTGCAAACGAAGTCACCTATACATTTTTGTTCGGTTATGACAGCCTGACGGATTTCCCCTCTATCAACGACGGCCAAATAAGGTGCTAAGCGGGTCCATCCGTCCAAAAAACAGCCTGTGGCAAGCTGTATCGCAATGACTCCGCCAGGGATAATGATACTTCCGTCCAGTCACAGCCCCCACCGAAATGGGGATCAAGCAATGAGGGCGGCCGACAGAGATCCTGCCGGGGGTGAGAGTCCCATGACGCGGTGAAGCCAGCCGCGGTTCAGATGGTCGCCCTATGGAGCTGATGCCAATGGCACAGGCTCCTGCGCTTGGGGAAGTAGTGTCGAATACAAGCGCCAAAGAAAGACAACACAAATGTGAAGTCTTAATATCAGAAGCTATGGGGATCACTTCTGTCCAAAACCCGTTTACTGACCGGAACATGCCGTATGAGCAGCCATTCCAACCAGATGCGGGAGATGCGGAGGCGGTCCCTATTTTTGTGATATTAAGCCCAATATGCTGAGGAGGTGTATTCTGTGAAAACATATTGCAGACAGGAAATCAGCCGTGGTGACATTTACTATGCTGACCTGCGGCCAGTCATCGGGTCTGAGCAAGGTGGTATCCGTCCGGTACTCATTCTGCAGAACAATGTAGGCAACCGCCACAGCCCCACAGTGATCGCAGCCCCCATCACCAGCAAGATGGGAAAACCGCGGCTGCCTACACATGTTTGTTTGAATAGGCAAGCGAATGGATTGAGCTGTGGTTCCGTTATCCTCTTGGAGCAACTTCGCACTATTGATAAGTCCAGGCTCAGAGAGCGCGTTGGAGCATTGGACACCTCCGAGATGAAACAGATTGACTGGGCGCTTGGGGTCAGCGTCGGTCTGGTGGAAGGATATCGGTAGAATAGGTCAATTTATGAACATTTATTCTGTTGGTATTGGTGAATAGATGTTGCCGCCTTACTTGTGGTATTGTTTGAAAAAGCACTTGGGAATAGGAAAACGAGGTGAAGCAAGAGTGGAGTACCGAAAAGTTTACTTCCGGATTCGCAGCCGCTATCAGTTCGATTCCGGCTGGCCGGCTGAGACTGACGCCGCCAAATTTCATGAAGAAAGCCGCAGCCTGTTCCAGAGTGCGGGCTGGGATCTACAGCCCGGTGGGGACAGCACATCTGATACCGTTACGAAAGGCTGGCAGGAGTTATACTGCATCCGATGAACTTTAGTGGTATTATAGAGATGGACGAGATCCCAGCCATCCAAGAACTACTGAAGGATGCGAAATCGTTCTGCTGCTATGGCTTCGACTGCTACGAGAGGTATTGGGATATTACCGATGAGGAATATCTGGCACAGTTGGAGACCAAGCGCGAGGAGATCACACATGAAATTCTGGAACGGTGCCGGACAAAACGGAAAAACCTGTATATCACAGGCCCGGTTGCTTTAAATGTCGCTCAAAAGTTCTCTGTACACAGGCTCTGTGATAAAGAAGGCAAGCATAATCTTGCCAACCGCTTCGTGGGCGAACTGATGGAGCAGCTTGTTCAAGATGGCCTGCTGGTGACAACGAAAACCAGGAACGGTCCTGGTGTCCGCACGGCAACCGATGCAGAAATTAGCTCCCCACTGCCAGGGCAGCAGCAAATGACCCTGTAAATCGAGGTGCGATGGAATGGCAATTTATATTACGGGTGATACTCACGGCGACTTCCAACGCTTTGGGAGCAAATACTTCCCACAGCAGAAGGAGATGAGCCGGGGGGACTATGTGGTCATCGCGGGTGATTTTGGAGGACTGTGGGATGGAAGCCAGAAAGATCAATATTGGTTGGACTGGCTGAACAAGAAGCCCTTCACCACCCTGTTCGTGGATGGGAACCATGAGAATTTTGACTTGCTGAACACTCTACCAGAAAAAGAATGGAATGGCGGACGGGTCCATGTTGTGCGGGAGCATGTCCTGCACCTTATGCGGGGACAGGTCTTCGACTTCGGCGGCCTCGCCTGGTTCACAATGGGCGGTGCGGCCTCCCATGATATTCAGGATGGAATCCTTGATCCCGCCGCTCCGGACTTCGAGCGCCAGTATTGGCTGATGCGCCGGATGCGGTCCATGTTCCGGGTCAAAGGCGTGAGCTGGTGGGAGGAGGAGATGCCCAGCTTGGAGGAGTACCAAGAAGCCCTGGCAAACTTGGAACGGGTCAACTGGACGGTAGACTGTGTTCTCACCCACTGCGCTCCCAGCGGTGTGGTGCAGGAGATCAATCCATCCTATGGAACGGATGAACTGACGGACTTTCTTGAAATGGTCAGCCAGCGGTGTAAATTCGCCTACTGGTTTTTCGGCCATTACCATGAGAATCGAATCATAGATCAGAAATACATCCTCCAGTGGGAAAAGATATCTGAACTGGGTTTTTAATCGCAATGGATCAGGGAGTGGGTAACCAGCATTCCCTGGTCTTTTATTCTGAACGGAGTGGAAGACGCCAAATGAGCAAAGAGATAGGCTACACAAAGGGAAAAAGCGATTTTACATATATGGTAGAGCATAGGTGATATTTTGTTATCAGGAGGAAAAAATGACATTTGAAATTAAAGATTATTTTGAGACGCCCGTTATATTGGAGCCGAGGGTGGAATTGTACACGGTTTATGATTTTATGGGCAAAGAACTGCCTGGCCTTGCGATTGTTCTTGATATGCCTATCCAAGGAGCAGATGAGAAAGAACAGTTCGCTATTCTTACAAAATCTTTTGAAGAATTTATTGGCTTGAAAAACAGTGCATATGTCGATATAAACAACTGTCCCTTTGCGCCGCAGCTGCTCAATCGTGGATTTGCTAAAGATACTGGGCTCTACAAAGAAAGTGGGTTCTGCTCCTACCCTTTATGGACATTTGATGAAACCGTTCTGAAAGAAACCGGCGGTGAGAAGTACGAGAGATACGCACGGGCTTATGACGAGTATATGGAGTCCTCTTTTATAGGAATGATGGGTGCGGAAGATGAAACAGGCGAAGAAATATGTACAGGAATGATGATGTAATAAGTCCATAATACAGTCCGTGGCTGGACTGAGGAATACCAAGAGGCTCTGGTGAACTCGGAATGGGTCAACTGGACAGCGGACTGCGTTCTCGCCCACTGCGCTCCCAGCAGCGGAGTAATGACGCATACGGAGTGGTCCGATGTATATCCCGGAATGATTGTGGAATAGACGAACAGCCCGTCCTGTGATATGATGGTAGTAAGTCAAAAAGATTGGAGGACAGGCTAATGCCGGAAAAACAGAAGAAAACCATTCGGGAATTGACCCTCATGCTGATGTACCTGACCTCCTGGGAGGAACGGGATACACCGGAAATGCGGGCGGTCAAGAAAAAGGAACTGGAAAAGTATCCCCTTGTCCGCCGATGCTGGAAGGGCTATGATCACGACCTGCTGAACAAACTTTCAGAGGAAGGGCTGATCAACGCTGCCGGGCGAACCTATCCCGCCCTCATCACACCGGAGGGAGAAGCCGAAGCTCGGAAACTGCTGGCCCAATATGGAATTGATACAGAAGAAAGAAGGCGTTGCAGTGCGGAACGATAAACAAGAACAGGCGATCCGATCCAGCGCAGCGGAATACCTGACCTTTGTGGCCGCTACCGGTGACAGTACAGAGAGCATGGAAATGCGCTATGAGGATGAGAATATCTGGCTGACCCAGAAGATGATGTCGGCTCTCTATGATGTGGATGTTCGGACAATCAATGAGCACATCCAGAAGATCTATGAGGATGGTGAGCTGACAGAGGAGGCAACTATCCGGAATTTCCGGATAGTTCAAACTGAGGGCTCCCGTCAGGTTAGCCGCCAGGTGAAGCACTACAATCTGCAGATGATCATTGCGGTTGGATTCAAGGTCAACAATGACCGGGCGGTCCAGTTCCGCAAGTGGGCCAATACCATCGTTAAGGACTACACCATTCAGGGCTGGGCCATGGACAGTGACCGGTTGAAAAACGGGGGTAGTGTACTTACCAAGGAATACTTCGACCACCTTCTGGAGCAGATCCGGGAGATTCGGATGTCTGAACGCAAGTTCTACCAAAAGATCACCGACATCTACGCCACGGCTCTGGATTATGATAAATCAGCCAAAACCACACGCCTGTTTTTTTCCGAGGTACAGAACAAACTCCACTGGGCGATCCACCGTCATACTGCGGCGGAGTTGATTGTGGAGCGAGCCAACGCTGAAAAACCTCACATGGGCTTAACTTCCTGGGAGCAGTATCCAAACGGAAAAATACAGAAGTATGATGTGTCCATTGCTAAGAACTATCTTTCCAGAGAGGAACTGCAGGCGCTGGAACGCATTGTGACCATGTACCTGGACTATGCGGAATACCAGGCAGGCCGCCATATCCCTATGACCATGCAGGACTGGTCACAGCGGCTGAATCGCTTCCTGGAATTCAATGAGCATGAGATCCTCCACGACACCGGCCGGGTGACGCATGAGATCGCCAAAGCCTTCGCAGAGAGCGAGTTTGAAAAATACCGGATTGTGCAGGATCGCATGTTTGAAAGCGACTTCGACCATTTCCTTGCCCTGGAGGAACAAGCAGAGAGAAAAAATGACTGACAAAAGAGAGCCGCCGGTTTCCAGACTGGCGGCTCTCTTTTACAGTTGCGGCAGAAAGATGGAGGCATATCGCTTTAGAAATCACAGCATTCTGTGCTGGTTTTCCAATGGGTACAAGATGGTGTTTTTTCACAATAGAACAACCAGAACAAATGTGCTATAATGGCTTTGAAAATGCGTCGGAAGATAAAGAGGAAGGGGTGACCGAAGCATGAAGGAGCGAACCTACATTTGCTGTGATCTAAAATCGTTTTACGCAAGTGTGGAGTGCATCGAGCGTGGGCTGAATCCACTGGACACCAACCTCGTGGTGGCGGACCTGAGCCGCACTGAAAAGACCATCTGTCTGGCGGTCACACCTTCCCTGAAGTCTTATGGCATTTCCGGTCGAGCCAGGCTGTTTGAGGTGATCCAACGGGTCAAGGAGGTCAATGCCCAACGGCAGCGGAATACCCCTGGCCGGCAGTTCACCAGCGCTTCCTCTCACGACCCGGAGGTACGGCGAAATCCTTCCCTGGCCCTCGACTATATCGTGGCTCCACCCCGGATGGCCCACTATATTGACTGGAGCACCCGCGTCTACAGTGTTTACCTCAAGCATGTGGCGCCGGAGGACATCTACCCATACAGCATCGATGAGGTGTTCATCGACGCCACCAGCTACCTGCAGACCTACCATCTGTCGGCCCGTGAATTTGCCCGGAAAATCATCCTCGACATTCTGCAGACGACCGGTATCACCGCTGCGGCGGGCATTGGGACGAATCTGTATCTGGCCAAGGTCGCCATGGACATTGGCGCGAAGCATGTCCCCGCCGATGAATACGGCGTCCGCATCGCAGAACTGGATGAGATGGGCTATCGCCGCTCCTTCTGGACCCACCGTCCGCTCACCGACTTCTGGAGGGTGGGAAAAGGCTATGCCGCCAAGCTGGAAGCCAACGGCCTGTACACCATGGGAGATATTGCCCGGTGTTCTATCGGGCAGCCTACAGATTATCACAACGAGGAACTGCTCTATAAACTGTTTGGTGTCAACGCAGAACTGCTCATCGACCATGCCTGGGGCTGGGAACCCTGCACCATTGCGGACATTAAGGCATACAAACCAGAAAACAAGAGCATCGTCTCCGGGCAGATTCTGCAGTACCCATACCCATTTGAAAAGGCAAGGCTGGTCATCCAGGAGATGGCCGATGCACTGGCGCTGGAATTGGTAGATAAGCGGCTTGCGACCAACCAACTGGTCCTCACAGTAGGCTATGACATCGAAAACCTCAAGGGTACAGTCTACACCGGAGAGGTCACCACGGACCGCTATGGGCGCAAAATTCCCAAGCATGCTCATGGTACAGTCAATCTGGACGGATATACTTCCTCCGGCGAGGAGCTGCTCAAGGCAGCCACCAGCCTGTATGACCGGATCGTAGATAAAACCCTGCTGGCCCGCCGGCTGACCCTCTGCGCCAATCACCTGCTGGACGAGTCTTCTGTGCCGGAGGATTTGCCGGAGCAGATTGACCTGTTTACGGACTACTCGGCAAAGGAAAAGCAGAAAAAAGAGGCTGACACTGCCCATGCACGGGAGAGAAAACTCCAGGAAACCATGCTGGACATCAAAAAGCGTTTTGGCAAGAATGCCATCCTCAAAGGACTGAATCTGGAGGACGGCGCCACAGCCAGGGAGAGAAACAACCAAATCGGAGGTCACAAAGCATGACCGGACCATACGATGATATCATCAACTTGCCGCATCCTACCTCAGCCAAGCACCCGAGGATGCCGCTCTCAGACCGTGCGGCCCAGTTCGCACCCTTTGCGGCCCTGTCCGGCCACAGCGCCGCCCTTGTGGAAACGGCCCGGCTGACCGACCAGCGCATGGAACTGGACGAGGATGCCAGGGCTGCCTTGGACTCAAAACAGCAACTGCTGTTGGAGCGGATCAAAGAGCGGCCGGAAATCACGGTGACCTGGTTCCAGCCCGACGCAAAGAAAGACGGCGGCCGGTATATCGTATCAACCGGGAGGCTGAAAAGAATCCATGAGGCGGATCAGGTATTGATTCTGGTTGATGGCTTAAGGATACCGATAGGCGACATCGTTGAACTGGAAAGTGAGTGCATTCGGGGGCTTCTTTGAGAGAAATTGAAAAGCTGTGTACAGTGTTTGCGCCAACATACGACTAATTTTATAAGTTATAACTGATAAAATTAGATTATATCAGTTGATTTTCAGTTGTAAATGGGATATACTGAGGTCAACGATAGAAAGGAGGCGTTCCAATCATGATCAAACGAGAACTGTATATGAACCGCATCCGTCCCTTCATTGGGGGCGAACTGATTAAGGTAATGACCGGCATTCGCCGCTCCGGTAAGTCGGTGATGCTGGAACTGATCAAAGAGGAACTGGCGGAGGCTGGTGTTGCCCCGTCTCAGATGATCTCAATCAATTTTGAAGATATGCGGTACTCCCATCTGCAGACCGCAACGGCTCTGCACGATGAGATCATAAAACGGGCAGAGGGCATCGAGGGAAAAGCGTATCTGTTTTTTGACGAGATCCAGGAAGTAGAGGGCTGGGAAAAGTGCGTCAATTCTTTGCGAGTGGCGCTGGACTGCGATATCTACATTACGGGCTCCAACGCAAAACTGCTGTCCGGTGAACTGGCCACTTATATTGGCGGACGGTATGTGGAGTTTGTGATTTACCCATTCTCCTTCGCTGAATTCCTGGAACTGTACCACACAATTGCACCAAGCGATTCGATCCAGCAATGCTTTCAAAAATATCTGCTGGCCGGAGGAATGCCCTATCTGGCCAACCTCCGGTATGAGGAAGAACCCTCCCGGCAGTATCTCACAGATCTATTCAATTCTGTGCAGCTCAAAGATATCGTAAAACGGAACAAGATTCGGGATATTGATTTGCTGGAGCGCATCATTGCGTATATGACCGCAAATGTCGGAACAGTTTTCTCAGCGTCCTCTCTGGCTAAGTTTTTCAAAAATGAGCAGCGGACTGTCGCGGCAGAAACCATCCTGAACTATGTGCGGTACTGCTGTGACGCATATCTCTTCTATCAGGTAAAGCGCCAGGACCTGCAGGGCAAGCAGATACTGGCCTCCAACGAAAAGTATTATATTGCGGATCACGGTATTCGGGAGGCTGTGTTCGGCGGGAACATGAAGGACATCAACCTGATCCTCGAAAACATTGTCTACATGGAACTGCTGCGACGGGGTTATGTTGTCACAGTAGGCAGAGCAGGAGAAAAAGAAATTGACTTTGTATGCGAAAAAAGAGGAGAAAAACTCTATGTGCAGGTAACATACCTGCTGGCCTCTGAAGATACGGTGAAACGGGAGTTCGGTGCATACGATGGCATCCAGGACAATTTCCCCAAGTATGTCGTATCCCTCGACGAGTTTGACATGAGCAGGAACGGGATCAAGCACCGGAATATCCGTGACTTCCTTCTGGCGGAAGAATGGAATTGAGAAAGCGGTAACATATCAGGGCGTGATTGGCGAGGAGGTGACGCATAAGTGAGTGGAAGCAGCCCGAAAAGCATATCAATATCAGGTGTCGAAACCGATATAACCATCGGCAAAGAACTGGCTGCCGTTGCGCAGAAATCAAAGGCACTGGCCTCACGCGACTGCTTTGAGCAACTGGAGATGTACCTCCACGGCAGAAGTCATGACCGCGTGTGTCTGCTCTTTGGCCTGCTCCAGACTGGAAAAAACACCATGCTCCGTCAGGCCATTGGCAGAATGACAAAGGAGGACTTGAGCCGTATCGCATACATCAAAGCCCGCAGGACTGACAATATGGCGATGATGAACCGGGATCTCAAGAAGTTGTTTAACGCGGGATTCCGATATGTGTTCATCGACGAGGTCACGCTGATGGAAGACTTTATTGACTCGGCTGCCCTCTTTTCCGATGTGTTCGCCACCATGGGAATGAAGATCGTCCTGTCTGGTACGGACTCCCTGGGCTTCTGGCTGGCAATGGATGAAGAATTGTATGACCGGGCCAAGTCCATCCACACGACCTTCATCCCATATCGGGAGTATAGCCGTCTGCTCGGGATCGACAGCATTGATGAGTACATCCGATATGGCGGCACACTACGCGCCGGAGAGCTGGCCTTTGACGATGAAGATGTGAATGCTCAGGATGCATCCTTCCGGGATGACGAGTCCACCCGAAGATACATCGACACGGCAATCTGCAAGAACATCCAGCACTCCCTGGCCTGCTACGAGTCGGGCGGGCATTTCCGCCACCTGTACTCTCTGTATGAAGCTGGAGAGCTGACCAGCGCCATCAACCGGATCATAGAGGATATGAACCACCGATTCCTGATCTCAGTGCTGACCGATGATTTTCTCTCCCATGACCTGCGGCTCACTGCCGCAAATCTGCGGAAAGAGCGTGACCCCGAAAAGCGCACAGAGGCGCTGGATGCCATTGATACAGAGGCGGTCACCCAGCGTTTGATGGAACTGCTGGATATCCGGAACAAGGAGGAGCAGTCCATCGGTATCACAACTGCTCACATCATAGAGATTAAGCAATATCTTACCGCGTTGGAGTTGATTGTGGATTGTCCCATTGAATCGGCGGACCCCGGAATTGAACCAGTGGAACATATTCTCTTCACACAGCCTGGAATGCGATATTGTCAGGCCCAGGCCCTTATCCATTCCTTGTTAAAGGATGAGCAGTTCTCGGCGCTCAGCGAATATGATAAAACGCAGATCACGGGCCGCATCCTTGAAGAAGTCCGTGGCCGGATGATGGAAGATATTGTGCTGCTGGAAACCATGAAGGCGGCCGACAAGGATCACCGTGTTTTCAAACTGCAGTTTGAGGCTGGCGAGTTTGACATGGTCATCTATGACCAGAAAGAAAACTCCTGTGAGATCTTTGAAATCAAACACAGCAGCAAACAGGTTCCCTTTCAATACCGGCACCTCGTCGATGAGGATAAATGCCAGAGGACGGAACGGCGGTTTGGTCCCATCCATGGGCGCTATATCCTGTACCGCGGCGAAGATGCGCAGATGGAAAATGGGGTCCAATACTGGAATGTAGAGAATTATCTGAAGGCTCTGCCAACATTGGATATCGTCCAAGTACAGGAAATCGGTATGCAGTCAATCGAACCTACTCTGTAAAAGGACTATCGCCACTAAGCAGTTACAATTAGAAATTGAAAAGCATCGGCTATCTTTTTAGGATAGCCGATGCTTTATTTTTAGGAGGATTACTATGAACAGGGTACTCAGAATCGACGAAGAAAAGCCTGAAATGCATATCTCGGTTCAGGGCTATAAGGTCACTCTCTGCTTTGCAGAAAAAGAAAATCCTGAAGTTGCTGTATTAGTAAAGCAGGCTCTCCTGAGCGCCTATGCAATGCCCCAGAAATAGAACGACTTGCTGAAGGTCTTGCATTCAGAAGATTTGATGAAGGGATGGTCAGTAAAATGGCTGAAAGAGTCTATTGCTTATACAGAGGTAAGGATCAGGAAAGCATTCTCATGCAGAAGAACGCCTGCCACGATTTTGCAGAGAAAAAAGGCTGGAACATTGTTGGCGAGGAGCAGGAGATCGGCGTGTCCGGCTATAAAGTCAGCACTGATGACCTTGTTAAGTTAAAGCGCATTAGAAAGGCTGCTGAGCAGGGTGAGTTTGATATCCTGCTGGTCTTTATGTATGACCGGCTGGGACGCAATCTCAACGAAACCCCATTCATCGCAGAGTGGTTTACCAAGAAGGGCATCCATGTTTGGAGCGTCTATGAGGGAGAGATCATAGACGGCGTTGATGCAGAACGCATGCTTGACTACATTCGCTTTTGGCAGACTGATGAGGCCCAAAAACTTTGAGCAAAGTACAGGATAACCCAACACACCAGCCCATTTACTGCAGATTTGTTTATAAAAAGATTATCAATTCCCCTGGCTATTCTGGCCGTAGTGTGAGATAATGGGTATGGCAAAAGCCGGGAACCTTGATAATCGAATAGAATGAATTGGGTGTCCGCCCTCTCACACAAAAAACATGAGAGGACGGATATCAATGGCTGAAAGAGTTTATTGTTTATACAGAGTTTCCACCAACAAGCAGGTCGATCACGATGAAAACAACCAGGCAGACATCCCTATGCAGAGAAAAGCCTGCCACGATTTTGCGGCGAAAATGGGCTGGGTCATCGTGGGCGAGGAGCAGGAAACTGGCGTATCCGGTTATAAAGTCAGCGCCGATGACCGTGATAAACTGCAGCTCATCAAGAAGTATGCAGAGCAGGGCAAGTTCGATATTCTGCTTGTCTTCATGTTCGACCGACTGGGCCGCAAGTCAGATGAAACACCCTTCGTTGTGGAGTGGTTTACTAAAAAGGGCGTCCGCGTCTGGAGCGTACAGGAAGGAGAGCAGCGGTTTGAGTCCCACACGGACCGCCTGACCAACTATATCCGTTTCTGGCAGGCCGATGGAGAGAGCCAGAAAACTTCGATGCGCACCAAAACGGCCCTTGGCCAGATGGTAGAGGAAGGCCGGTTCCGCGGTGGAAACGCACCATACGGGTACCGGCTGGAAAAGAGCGGCATCCTCAACAAGCGCAAACATGAGGTGTACATGCTGGTCATTGATGAGGACGAGGCCAGAGTCGTCCGGATGATGTTTGACCTCTGCATTTCGTCCGGTTACGGCAGATGGCGCCTTGCCAACTTCCTCAACGACCACGGGATCAAAAACCGGAAGGGACAAAACTGGCACGACGCCAGTGTGGGGGGCATCCTGCACAACCCGCTCTACAAGGGAATCCTTCGGAGCGGAGAAACCTATGCCGGCCCCTTTGAGGCCCTCCAGATCATCGCCCCAGACCAATTCGACCTGGCGCAGAAACTGATGCTGGAGCGGACCAATGAGCGGAAAGAGCGGCGCACAGTACCGCTGAATACCGCAGGCCAATCCCTGCTTTCCGGGAACATCTTCTGCGGCCACTGCGGAGGCCGGCTGGTGCTCACTACCAACGGGACAACCACCCGCCTTGCGGATGGGACGCCGGTCCATAAAAAGCGTATTCGCTATGTATGCTACAACAAGACCCGGCGCCGTCAGGAATGTACAGGACAGACTGGATACACAATGCACATTCTGGACGGGATCGTCACTGAGGTGCTGCATCAGGTCTTCGACAAGATGCAGGGAGCTTCCAACGACATGATTGTGGGAAGTGCGGTTCAAAAGCAGATGGCAATGATACGCTCGGAATTGCAGCGGGCCAGAGCCGAAAACACCAAGGCCAATAAGGAATATGAATCCCTCAAGTCCGAGGTGCTGAAGGCGATCCAAGGGAAAAGCGCCCTGCCGCAAGATGTGCTGACTGAAATGCTGGAGGATACCCGACAGAAGGTACTGTCCACCAGTGAACGAATCACGACCCTTACCGCAGAACTGAATGATGGAAACTCTAAGATCGAGGAGATGAAGGCCGAGTTCAACCGGATCGTGTCCTGGTCCAAGATTTTTGATGAAAGCCCGATGGAGGTCAAGAAAATGATCTGCGGCTACATCATCAAGAAGGTTTCGGTGTTCCGGGACTATAGGGTCAAGATTGAATTCAACATTAATGTGGAGCAGTTCCTGAATGGTATCGACAGCATCGACGAATGCGCTACCTATGAACTGCCCATGGCGCAATAAGCTCTCACCCTCGCCACGACCACGGCGAGGGGTACATATCGTAAAGGTATGTCCAGTTGACAACATATACCTTCTATGCTATACTGCAACTTGTCTCTCATCAATTGCCGGGGCGGGATATTCAAGCCCTTTCCCAAGCCATCAGGGGGTGCATACCCGATGGTTCGGGAGAGCGCTTGAATGGCATTCAAGAGGTCAGCGGTTCGATCCCGCTTATCTCCACCACGAAAAATCCTGCATCCGTAAGGACGCAGGATTTTTTCTTTTTCCCCGTTGTTTTGAGGCCGCCGGGGTGTCAACAAAACGTGTCAACAAATCATCTCGCCGGGTGCTGCGATGCAGCGTCCGGCGTTTTGTATGCCTTGCCTGCCGCCGCCCGGATTTTTCACGGATGCCGGACAACTCTCCGCACAGTCCTGTTTATAGGACTCACGATGTGATAGGGTAAAACCACAGAGGAAAAACCGGCTTCGGGAAAGGAGAAACGATATGTTTGAGTTGTTTTTGGTGATCGTTTATTACATTGTTGGCCTTTTGCGTGAGAGCTATCTGGAGTTTGTCGCTGCTGAGTACTATTGCGATCGATGCAGATGGATGGCGGAGAGCAAGCGCAGCGGACAGCTGCCTGAAGATCGTAAATACTGGGAGCACTAACACATGACGGCGCCCGAGCTGCGGGCGTGGATCGACAGCCTGACGCAGGACATCGGCTTTGCCTATTGCGGAAAATTCGGGTCGATCTGCCCGTTTCATCGTGAGAATATTGCCCTGTGCTATGACGGCTATGCGGTGGATGCGCACTCCGTGGACGAGGCGATGGCGCTGCTGTTTATCTGCGGTCACTCGCTCGCGGAGCTTTGTGAGGAGCTGGATATTTGACCGCCGTGCTGCGCGGCGGAGAAAGGAGCAGAGGAATGGAACTGGAACGCGCGAGGACGCTGCTGACCGAGCTGGCGGACGGCGTCGATCCGCTGACGGGGGAGTGTCTGCCGTCCGACAGCGTCTGCAACCGGCCGGAGATCATCCGCGCGCTGCACTGCGTGCTGCAGCACACAGCCGGCGGGCGAAAGCGCCCGTCGCCGCCCAATGCGGGCAAGCTGTGGACGGAGGCGGACGACAGCGCCCTGCTGAAGATGTATGACGCGGGCAGCGATGTGGGGGAGCTCAAGACGCATTTTCAGCGCTCCCGCACCGCGATCATACGGCGCCTGGAGCGCCTCGGCAGGGTGCAGCCCGGGGAGCTGCAGCGATGAAAAGCA
>OHCH01000209.1_pt1 | contig 20336 bp, 14 predicted proteins | sample 1566771 | NCBI WGS metagenome assembly OHCH01 (sample SAMEA3879501, study PRJEB24766) | human gut metagenome | biome: human-associated habitat; feature: feces | place: USA | collected 1985/1987
CGAGCCGCAGCAGCCGGTAGACCACGCACCCCGCGCCCGCAAAGCACAGCGCCGATGTCAGCAGCCCCGCGCAGATGTCCGACGGGACGAGCAGCATCACCGCGCGCACCGCAAGCGGGTAGCCCGGCAGAAACACGAGCTGCACGACGCGGTCGCGTTCACCGGCGGCGATGTAGCCGTCGCGCGCGATGTCGAGATAGTGCCGGCTGTCAAGGCAGCGCCAGAATTCGAGCGCCTGCGTGATCGTCTCCGGCTGTCCGGCGAGGGCACGGACGCCCCATGTGAGCACGAGCAGCGCAAGATCGAGCGCGAGCAGCGCGGCGAAAATACGCGCGGCCATGTGCTCCGGCTCCTGCGCCGGGACGGCGGGCGCGGCGTCCTCCCGCTGCCAGAAGCGCACCCACGCGGGCACGAACCGCAGCCCCACGGCGGCAAACAGCGCCGCGCTGCATCCAGCGGCGATGCCGCCCGCAGCGGTGAGGTTCGGCGTGCGCACGCACCAGAGGACAAAGAGCGCCGCGAGCGCGGCAAGGCCCAGCGCATCGAGCGCAATGACGGCGCGGGTTTTCGGCTGCATGGCGGCACCTCCTGTGTGGATCGGATGATGATAAATTGTAGCACGTGCGGCGGCTAAGGTACAACCGTTTGCGTCAATGAAAAACAAAAAAGAAGACATCGTTTGCAGGCTCTGGAAGCATGCAGTCGACACGCAACCATTCGAAAGGAGAGCGCAAACGATGTCCGGGATACTTGTACAGTGAAATGGGAGAACGATCCGAGATGCGTGCAAGGAACCGGCCCTGCAGCGGATGCCGTCCGCCGCGCCGCAGACGCATGTCAGATGCCGAGATAGAAGCCGGTGCTGAGGATATCCTCTGTGCGCGAGAGCACCTCATGTGCTTCGTCATAATTGCGCAGTGCCAGCTCGGCAACCAGATAATTGGTCAGGCACATGGGTGCCGTGAGCGAATTTTTGCACGACACACTCTGGATCGCGCAGCGAAAGCAGATATCTCCATAGCTGCGCACGGGGAGATTGTTGTTGGACGTGATGAGCACGATCTTCACGCCGCGGCTGCGCATCCAGGCAAGGATGTTGATGCCCGTCTTGGAATAGCGCGGGAAGATATAGGCGATGCAGACATCGCCCACGTCGGCGCTGACGATCTCCTCGGGATAGATCAGGCCGGTGAGCTGGACAAAGTGCACGTTTTTCTTGATCTCACCGAGGCGCGAGACCATGTAGTGCGCAAGGGAAAAGCTGCTGCGCATGCCGAGCACATAGATGTTCTTTGCCCCGCTGATGAGGCGGATGGCCGCCTCCAGCTCATCCGGCTGCAGACCGGCGAACGTCTGGTTGAGATTGTTGATATCGGTCGTGAAGGTGTCACTGAGCAGATCGTTGTCGCTGACTGCGGCGGCTCGTTCGAGCCGGTCGGGCAGCGAACCCTTTGTCTGGATCTCTTTTTTGATGTCCTCCTGCATTTCGGAATAGCCGGAATAGCCGAGCGCGCGGGAGAAGCGGATGACCGTCGTCGTGCTCACGCCGGCCTTGGCCGCGAGTTTTTCCAGGGTCTCAAACGCGACGTCCTCATATTTCTCCTGCACATAGTTTGCCACTTTCCGCTGGGAATACGTCAGGCCGGAATAAGCGGCGCTGATCTTTGCGTCAAACAGCATCCGTGAGTCCCTCCTCTGGGTGTTGATCGCTTGTGACAAGATGTACTCAGTGTACAACATTTTTCCTGTCATTGCAAGCGGCTGTCCGCGACGGGCAGACACGCGCAAACTGCGGTTTGACGTGTTCCGGTCACGATGATATAATAAAAAAAAATAATTTGTCGATCGCGCGAATTTGATTTCATCTGGAGGCCCGACCATGCCGCTGCCTGATTCTCCCTACCCGACCGAGGTGCCCTGCACAAAGGCGGAGATCCTCGAGACTCTACACAACTGGATCATCCTCATGCAGATGAAGCCGGGTGAAAAGATCTCCGATACGGAGCTGGCCGACTATTTTCATGTCAGCCGTACGCCTGTGCGCGAGGTGCTCAAGATCCTCGAGCAGCAAAAGCTCATCCTTACCTATCCCGGCAAGGCCACCGTCGTGGCGGATCTGGATCTGGACAAGATCGAGAGCTACTATCTGCCCATGCAGACGCTGCAGTGTCTGGCTGTGCGCCTGGCTGTGGATCTGGCGACCAATGAGGACATCGACGAGCTTGAGCATCGCAACCTGATCTTCCGGCGGATGGCTGCGGACAACAATACCGAGGGCTTGCTCATGGCCGACCACGCCTTTCACGAGAAGATCCTTGCCATCGCCGGCAATGCCTACATTCAGGAGTTTTGCTCGGCGCTGTGGGTGCCGATCGCACGGCTGGACTATCTGTTTTTCCGCGACAATCACATGGCGTCCTCCGCGCAGGATCATCGAACGATCATTGACAGCTTCCGCATCCGCGATCCGTTCGGCGCGGAGCTGGCCATGAAAAACAACTGGAACTACTCCATGCTGGCTGTGGAAGCGTCGGCCAGCGCATACGAATACGAGCACTGACGCGCCGAACGGCCGCGCCGCTTAAAAAAACCTCCGGCAGAGATGCCGGAGGTTTTTCTGTTTTTGCTGCGGCGCTATGACGGGGAAGTCACGGCGCGTTGTCGAGATCGAAGGCCAGGTTGCCGTCGGCGTCAAAGGCCAGCGGCGCGGGCTCGCTCTCGATGATAAGATTCGGGTTCCGGCGCGCCTCGTCATAATACGCCTCGGAGAGCATGATGTGCTCGAGGTGCAGCGTGTTCGGGATGCGCACGATGCGCGGGTGTGCCTCATCGTAATCCACGCACATGGCCAGTCCCATCTGAATGGCCTCACGGTCGTTGTTCATGAACGGCGGGATCTCGCAGCCGTAGAGCATTTTGCAGGTGATGCCGTTGACGTACATGGCGTCGAGGTCGAGCTTTTTGACCGCGCGCACGGTCGTGGCCGAGGCGAGGCCGAGCCCCTGCGCGTTGCCGTGCGAGGCCTCGTCAATGTCGAGTGCGACGATGTGCTGGCTTTCGATGCCGCCGGAGGCGTAGGGGGTCGGGAACTTGCCGGATACGTTCGGATCCATACCGTTGCCGCTGAAATACTTGCCGCACTCGTCCACGATGAGCAGCTCGCAGCTGTCGACGAGGATGCGCGGCATGTTTGCAAATGCGCGCTGCAGCAGGATCGGCTCCTGCTCGTAAACGTCGGGTGCGTCGACCGTGACGAGCTCCGCCGTCTGGTCATAGGCATTTTCGATCGTGGCGACCGCGAACAGGATCGGCGCGTTTTCGATGATGGCCTGACCGAACATGGGCACATACTTGGCCATGTATTTGAACCCGGCGCGGTGGCACGTCTCGGCACCGACCTGCTTGCCGAGACCGATGGTCATCATTTTCATGATGCCGCTCTCAAAGGGCCCGCGGAATGATGTGTGCGGCTTGATGCGGCAGTTGACGATGATGCCGTCCGCCTCGGCCGCGTTTTTGTCGATGAATACGTCCATGCCGTCGGCGTTGACGCCGATCTTCTTGACCTCCATGGACGAGAGGATCGGGCAGCCGATGGTCTCCTCCGTCACACCGTAGCCGGCGAGCACGGCGCGCTGACCCTCGGCGGTCGCGCCGCCGTGACTGCCCATTGCCGGGACGACGAACGGGTGCGCGCCGCGGCTCTTGACGAAGTCCGCGATCGCCTTCGTGATGATCGGGATATTGGCCACACCGCGCGAGCCGACCGTGATGGCGATGCGCATGCCGGGGCGGATCTTGCGCGTGTGCGGCGCGTCTGAAAGCATCCCGGCGATGTAGTCCGGGATGTCCTCCGGCGCGATGTGCGTGCGGTCAAATACCTGCCGCACGCGAAACATCGGCGGGAGCTGCACCTTCTGCAGCAGGGCTGCGGCTTTTTCGTGCATGGTGCGGCTCCTCTCAGGCGTCGATCAGGATGGATTCGGCCAGCCGGGTCATGACCCGCGTGCAGCGGGTGATGTCGTCAAGCTCGACGAATTCGTCCGGCTTGTGGGCATAAAACAGATCACCCGGGCCGTAGGACATGCAGTTGCGGTTGCCGGTCGTGGCGGCGATGACCGCGGTGTCTGTGTAGCCGGGGAAGAAATCGACCGGGGCTTCCTCACCGGTGACATCCTTCGTCGCGGCGCGGAGCATCTTGAGCAGGTAGGAATCGTTATCCTTCTCCACGGCGGGGCGCTGCGCAAGTACGGTGTAGGTGCATGACGTGCCGGGTACGTTTGCACAGCCCTCGGCAATGGCCTCTTCCACGAGGCGGATGGACTGCTCGTTCGTCGTCGGCGGTGTCAGGCGCATATCGATCGTGCAGTAGCACTCGCCGGGCACGATGTTCAGGTTCAGGCCGCCGTTGATGATGCCGAACGTGGCTGCGCACGGGCCGAGCTCCGGGTGCACCGGCAGCGCCCTGAGCCTGCGGTTGATGGCACAGATGACCTCCGAAAGCGCGGCTACGGCATCGCTGCCCTTTTCGGGCGTGCTTGCATGGCAGGCGACGCCCTTTGCGTCCAGCCGGAACCAGGTCTTGCCCTTGTGGGCGACTTTAATGGCGCCGTTTGTCGGCTCGGCATCGAGCACATAGTCGTCGGCTCGAACGATGCCGTCGGCAATGAGCTTATCCGCGCCGATCATGATGTCCTCTTCGTCCATCGAGGCGATGAACAGAAAGTCATGCTTCAGCTTTTTGCCCATGGCAGCAATGCTGCGGAACGCCAGCATACCGGCTGCGAGGCCGGACTTCATATCGCACGAGCCGCGGCCATACATCCTGCCGTCGATGATCTCGGCTGCCAGCGGGTCATGGTGCCAGCCGTCGCCGAGCGGGACGGTGTCCTGATGGCAGATGTAGACCAGACGCGGGCCGCTCTGCTCACCCTTGAGTGTACACGAAATCCGACACTTTGTATTCAAACGCGCCGGGGTTCGTGCTCTCGATCCGGACGAGCTTCTGCGTGAGCGCCACTTCTTCGATCGGACTGTAATTCATGGCAGGTGCTCCTTTCGCGTCAGATCTTGAAATCGTCACCGCTGAGCTTCGTCAGCTCCTGGAAGATGGCAATGTTGCCGACGAGCGCGCGCTCCATGAAGTCGATGCGGCATTTGTCGACCGGGCGGTGGCAGTAATACTCCTGCATCGGGGAATAGCCGATGGAGGCAATGTGGTGCCGGCCGCTGACCATGGCAAGGTCGGTGCCGAAGTCCCAGTAGCCGTAGCTGACGGGCTCGCCGATGCTGCGCAGGCCGTTGGAGGCCGCAGCAACGAACGGGTGGTCCTCGGCGATGCGCCAGCCCTCTTTGATGTTGGGCTTCGTCTCGGTGATGCCGGTGTAGGTCGTGCGCGGCACGGCGGAGACCTTCACGGTGGCGTGGAAGTCCGGATCCTCGGCGGAGAGGCGGTCGATGATCGCCTGAATCTCAGCAATGGCGTCCTCGGGCGTCTCGGTCGGGACGAGACGGCGGTCATAGGTGATATTGCAGCGGTCGGGCACGATGCACATCGTGCCGGGGGTGCAGTTGATGACGGTCAGCGCGATGCTGGACTTGCCGAGTTTCTCGTCGACCTGATAGTGCTCGGCATAGTAGGCCTCGACGGCGTCGATGAGCTTCGTGGCTTTGTTGACGGCGTTGATGCCGAGCCAGGGGGATGCGCCGTGGCTGGTCACGCCGGCGACCTCGACGTTGATCTCGACGCGGCCGCGGTGGCCGCAGTAGATCTTGAGCGCGGTGGCCTCGCAGGAGACGACGCCGTCGACGTGCAGACCGCGCTTCGGGAATTCGTTGTCGATCAGGCCGATGATGCCGATCTGCTCGGCGGGCTCTTCCATGACGACGAAGCTGACCATATAGTCGCCCTTGAAGCCGATGCCCTCTTTCTTGAGCTGCGCAAGGATCGCGCCGCTGTAGATCTGGCAGGCGATGCCGCTCTTGGTATCGGCGGCGGCGCGGCCGTGGATGACCTCGGTCTTTTCAAGCGCGTCGCCGGCCTCGTTGTACATCTCATCGATGTCGATCGCGCCGCCGTAGGGCTCATAGCCGTGCCATTCGGACGGGTCGCCGATGTCGACATGGTCCATATGGCCGTTGTACATGATGGCGGGGCCGGGCTCGGTGCCGTGGATGATGCCGCAGACACTGCCCCAGGGATCGCGGAACACTTCGTCATAGCCAAGTTTCTCAAGCTCGGCAAGGATGAGGTCGGCCACGTCCTTTTCCTGGCCGCTGAGCGACGGTGTGCGGATCAGGCGCTGTGCCAGATCGATCATGGCCGGTTTCATTTCGGCTGCAAGTTCACGAATTCTTTCAATCATAAATAGCTCCTTCTGCCGCCGGATGCGGCGGCGGTACATTGACAACAGACGATAGCATGAGGCGTCTGCCTCACGCTACCGTCAGTAATTCTTGGGTGTCCGGCGTCATCCGCCTACCAGATTTGGCAGGAACATGACGATCTGCGGGAAGAAGACCATCAGGACGAGCGCCAGAACGAGGATGCCGATGTATGGCATCAGTTCTTTGACCAACCCTCCCAATGGCGCACCGGATATGTTCTTCGCGACGAACAGGTTGACGCCCAGCGGCGGCGTCAGGAAGCCGATGCAGAGGTTGACGACCATGAGGATGCCGAAGTACACGAGATCCAGGCCGAGCTTCTGTGCAATGGGGCAGAACAGCGGGGCAAACAGCACGATGTTCGACGTGGTGTCGATGAACATGCCGGCGACCAGCAGGAACGCCATGATCAGCAGCATGACCACGTACTTGCTGTCCGACAGGCCGAGCATTGCCGTAGCGAGCAGCTCGGGGATGCGCTGCAGGGTGAGCAGACGGCCGAACACAGCCGCGCCGCCGAGCAGGAACATGACCGGAGCGGACATCATGGCCGCCTCGACCAGTGCTTCCTTGAGCAGCTTGAAGTTCAGTGTGCGGAACACGAAGAAGCCGACGATCAGCGTGTAGATAACGCCGAGCACGGCGGACTCCGTCGGCGTGGCAAGACCGGAGTAGATGCCGCCGAGCACGATGACGGGCATGAGCAGTGCGGGAAGGCCCTTCCAGACCTGCTTGAGCACCCAGAGGAAACCGCCGCCGCGGGGCGTACCCTTGTAGCCGCGCTTCTTGCTGATGAGGAAGTTATAGAGGATCATGATCAGGCCCATGAGGACGCCGGGGCCGACGCCGCCGAGAAACAGCGCCGTGACGGACGTGCCGGCAGAGACCGCATAGACGATCATCGGGATGGACGGGGGGATGACGGGGCCGATGGTGCCGGCGGAGGCCGTCGTTGCGGCGGCGTACTCCGTGGAGTAGCCGCGGCGCACCATGGCGGGGATGAGGATACCGCCGAGTGCGGCCACGCAGGCCGGGCCGGAGCCGGAAATAGCGGCGAAGAGCATGGCCGCGACAATGGTCGTGGCGCCGAGGCCGCCGGTCGCCTCACCGACGATCGCTTCCGCGACATCGATCAGGCGCTTGGCAATGCCGGAGCGGTCCATCAGGGAGCCGCAGAGCATGAAGAAAGGCATTGCCAGCAGGGAGGTGTTGTCTGATGCCGTGATCGTGGTCTGCGCCAGCATGGTGAGCATCTGGTTGCCGGTCACGGCATTGAGCGAGAAGCCGGCAGCGATGGTCGCAATACCGAGCGAAACAGCAATGGGAACCGTCAGAAGAAGACAGATCGCCAGAACGCCGAAAAGAACGCCAACTACCATTACTGATCTTCCTCCTTCTTCTTGGATTTTTTCTTGTTGTGCCTATCGAGTTCCTCCTGCGGGATGGGGCCCTTGATGGTGTTGGTCAGGTAGGCCTTGCCGCGCAGCAGCTTCAGGTTCGGGACGAGAGAGGCCTGCATGATGCGGATGCAGAAACCGATCATACCGATCAGGCCGGGAATGTACATGACCGCCGCACTCAGCCACGGCATGGACGAGAAATACTGCGGGAACTGGATGATGTTCTGGATGTAGACCCACATCATGTAGGAAACGACGATCGCGTACACGAACGACACGAAGTCGCCGAACAGATCGATCCAGTAGGTGATCTTTCTGGGCAGGAAGTTATCAATGGCCTCGACCTTCAGGTGCTGCCCGGTGAAGGCGCCGAGGCTGATGCCGATGAGCGTGCACCACACGAAGAGGATGCGCGCCGCCTGGTCGGCCCAGGACAGCGAGTGGTTGAACGCACGCAAAACGACGTTCACGCCGACGATCGCCGTCATGAGTCCGAAGCAAATCGCAAGGATCCATTCCTCTATGTGGTTGTACCACGGCGATTTTGTTTTCGTTTTCATTTGGTCAGACTCCATTCTGCCGCCGCCGAAGCGGCCGGTATTGTTCACTGCCGCCGGGGCGGCGTATGGGATGCGGTGTGGGAATGAGGACGTGCTGAAATGATCATGCTCCGGAGACCATTTCGACACAGGGGTGCCCCGCCGTGTGCTGAAACAGCACGTTCCCGGCCGGAACACCCCCAAAAGATTGCCTGAATTCGCTTAGCCGGTGCTAAGATCGCATTCAGATGTTAGTTTTTCGGCTCAGCCGCAGCAACGGCGTCGATCAGATCCTGACCGATGGTGCTGGCGTACTTATCGTACACGGGCTGAACGGCCTCACGCAGAGCGGCCTTCTCCTCGTCGGTGAGGATGATGACTTTCGGGCCGTTACCGTCGGGCTCCCACTCTTTGAGGGTCTTTTCATCGTAATCGGCAGCATAGTCACGCTCCCAGTCAGCGGATTCCTTGGCGGCCTTCTTGATGATTTCCTGTGCAGCGGGATCGAGTTTGTCCCAGGTCTTCTTGGACATGACGACCGGGATGGGGTCATAGATGTGATCGGTCTTGATGAGGTACTTCTGCACTTCGGAGAAACCGGAGAGCTTGATGTTGGAGATGGGGTTCTCCTCTGCGTTGATGGTGCCCTGCTGGAGCGCGGTGAACAGCTCGGAGTAAGCAAGGGTCGTGGGGCTGGCGCCGAGAAGCTGCCAGGTCATGATGTGCACTTCGTTGTCCTGCACGCGCATTTTGCAGCCGTTGAGATCGCCGGCCTTGTGGAACTCGATGTTGTCGGTGGTCAGCTCACGCCAGCCCTGCAGCCACCAGGCCAGGCCAATGAGACCGGAGGACTCGAGATCGCTGAGGATCTTCGTGCCCACTTCGCCGTCGAGAACGGCCTCGGCGTGCGCGTCGTTCTTGAACAGGAACGGCAGGTCAAAGAGCTTCGTTGCCGTCGTGAACGCGGCGAGGTTTGCCACGGCGGGCAGCACCATGTCCAGCGTGCCCTGCTGCACGGACTCGATCATGGCGCGGTTGTCGCCGAGCGCAGAGTTCGGGTAGACCTCGATCTTGATCTTGCCGCCGGAAGCTTCGGAGACGAGCTGAGCAAAGTGGTCAGCGCCTTCGTCCGTCGGGGTGCCGTCAGCAATCACATGGCCGAGCGTGAGCGTGTAGCTCGGGCCGGTGTAATCGCTGTTGCCGGTCGCCTGGTTGTCGTCGGTCTTGCCGCCGCCGCATGCGCAGAGGCTCAGTGCCATGACAAGGACCAGTACCAGTGCAGTGAGTCTTTTTTTCATAGTTTTTCCTCCTTTGCTCCTCAAAGCAGTGCTTCAAGTCACGTTTGATCGTTTTAAATTGCACGGCAGTTGCCTGCCGGGAATTCCGGGTGTTGGGAGCCGTCCCGTTCAGAAGCGGACGATGTCGTCGATCTTTGCCATGTGGCAGCCGGGATAATTGTCCTTCACGCGCATGAGGAAGTTGAGCTTGTCGATGCGCTCGCCGCTGCGCGGGCAGCCGTTTTTGATAAACGGGATCTGCAGGCCCACCGCCAGATCCATGACCACGTCGCCCACGACGCCGCCGCTGCGGCCGGACGTGACGGAGAACATGCCGTGCTCGCTGGCGAACTTGTGCGCCGCGAGCGCCTCGGTGATCGTGCCGACCTGGTTTGGCTTGAGGATGAAGCCGTCGATCGCCTTGAGCTCGTAAGCCCTGCGGATGCGCGCGGGGTTCGAGACGGTCAGATCGTCGGCGATGATGTAGGTGCGCGTGATCTCACGGTGTGCTTTGACGAAGCCGTCCCAGTCGTCCTCATCGAGCATGTCCTCAATGAATACGAAATTGTACTTCTCGGTCAGGCGCTTGACATAGGCGACCAGCTCGTCGTTTGTGACCTGGCTGCCGTTGAGGTAATAGGTTTTGTGCTCGCGGTCGTACATCTCGGTCATGGCGCAGTCGAGTGCAAACGCGCACTGTTCGGTGTAGCCGCAGTCGTCGATGGCCTTCTGGATCAGGTCAAGGCAGACCTCCGAATCCTCCGACGGGGCACACCAGCCGTACGAGCCGCCCACGCGCGGCTCCGCGCCGGTGTACGCGCGGATGACCGTGCCGAGCCGGTTGAAGACCTTAACGGCGATCTCATGCCGCCGTTGAGCACGTTGAACGACGGGATGGGTACGGTGTTGATCCTGCCGCCGGCGATGTAATCATAGAGCGGACGCTTGCAGCTTGCCGCCGCCGCGCGGTAGCACGCCACGGACACGGAGTAGATGGCGTTGCCGCCGAGGTTCGTCTTGTTCTCAGTGCCGTCGAGCTCGATCATGCACCGGTCGATCGCGGCCTGATCCATCGCGTCCATACCGATGAGTGCCGGGGCAATGATGTCGTTGACATTGGCGACCGCCTTGTGTACGGACAGGCCGTTGTATTCGGCGGGATCATTGTCACGCAGGACGAACGACTCGTACATACCAACGGACGAACCGGTCGGCGCAGCGGCCGTACCAATAGAGCCGTCTTCGGTGATGACGTCGACCTCGACCATCGGCCGGCACTTGCAGTCAATGATCTGACGGGCATGCACGCTGCGGATGCGGCTGCCCTTGCGGGGCTTGCCGGGCAGCTCGGGCACATACATGATGTTCAGGTCGCACAGGTTCGTGCCGGTGTTGCCGGTGAAGACTGCGTCGCCGATGGCGTCGAGCGCTTCAAAGCAGGCGTGACCGCGCAGGGCGTCAAAGACGTTAATGCCTTTGGCCTCCGCCGCATCATAGCTTGTGGAATCCGTGATGCCGCCGGCGACCTTTGTCGTGCCGTCGGTGCCCTCGGAGTCGATGGACAGGCACACGCAGCCGGGCGCTTTCTTTCCGGAGATGGCGTAGGACAGCGTCAGCTCCTGACCCGGGCCGCCGTGGCCGGTGATGGTGGAATTATCGAGGATCTGCGTCGTCGCCTCGCCGGAGCACAGCAGCACGCACGGCGGCTTGACGGGGTTGCCGTAGTTCTGGATCTCGCGGGCGAGCGAGGCAAATACGGAGCCGACCTCTCTGGCCTCGCCCTCGAGGTACGAGGTGAGAATTACGGCCGGGATGCCCATCTCCTCGGAGATGCGCTTGGCTGTCAGACAGGAGTCCGGCAGACTGTTGAGCAGAAAGTAGGTGTTCTCGGGGAAGGCCTTGGGCGTCTCGCCCTCGGGGCCGACGTGCATGAGATAGTCCACAACGGATTTCGGCAGACGGTCGGCTACGCCGTAGTCACGGATGACCTGCCGTGCTTCTTCAAGCGTCGTCTGGTCGGGGCCCATCGGCGTACCTTTATAATTTTTGTACGGCTCGCCGATATCGCCGGTGGCCGGCGTGCCTACGGCATCCGAGATGCCGAAGCCGATGAGTTCGGCGCCGCGGTCGCGGATGCGCTTTGCGAGCATGCCGCCGTTCATGGCGGAGATGTGGCGGCGGATCGCGTTGATCTCATAAATACCGGCACCGGATTTGAGCATGATGTCAGTCGTGTCGATCTCATCCTGCAGCGAGATACCCTCGATCGGGCAGCTCATGAGCGCGGACGAGCCGCCGCTGATGACGACGATAAACAGGTCGTCGGCCGTGGCGCTGTCGATCAGGCGGATGATCTCCTTGCAGGCACGCAGTCCCTCCGCGTTTGGCAGCGGGTGGCCGCCGACGTACACTTCCGTTTTATGAAACACGTCCGTCGGCTCGCTGATCTTAACGATCGCAATGCCGCGCGTGAGATGGTCGCCGAGGATCTCGTCGATCGCCATGGCCATATGGTTGCAGGCTTTGCCGGCACCGAGCAGGTAGACGTTGCGCTTCTTGCTCAGATCCCAGCGGCGGCTGCCGATGCACAGCACATCGCCCTCCATGTGGGTGATGCGCTTGATGCGCTCGTAGGCGTCGAGCTGCTGCAGGGTTTTTTCCGTGATGTCCAGAACGATCTTTCGGCCCTCGGCATCGCCGTGGCTGAGCAGGGCCTCACGGTTTTTGACCTTGATTTGCATAGTTTCACTCCTTATGATTGCGCGCACCCACACGAGACGCATTCCTGCCGCATGTCATGCTGCAGCACCGTTCCGGTGACAATGGCAATATATTAGCAGGCTGTGAACAGATGAGCAATATATCGCCAAACTTCCGCCATGAATGAAAATGCATTCGAAAAAATGATGTACGCTATACGAAATTATAAATTGAGTTGGCGAAAAAGTCAATTACATCTGCATAATCTGCTATTTTTTGTGCACACTGTTCTATTTTCCGGAATCATACAAATGCGCGCCATTCAAAAATAATCGTTTTCCACAAAAAAATCGTTCAAATAATCGTAAAAATAGCGTTTTTTTTAGTACAAAAAAATAAAAAATAACCGCCATTTCCATAGAGATAAGTCCAAAAAACGACAGCTTATCCAATCTGCGCAAAAGGCGGATGCTTTTGGACATCCGCCTTTTGCGCTGAGGGTCTGTGCCGTGCCCATTTAAGCGGGCACGGCGGTATGGGGGAAAGTGAGAATAACGATGCTGGCGGCGCGGCTCATTCGCACTGCGCCGGGTTCTCCCAGAGCAGGAGCTTTGTGCCGATGCCCTTCTCGAGAGCGGTCTCGTACAGATCGTAGCCAAGGCCGAGGTCAAACACGGACATGCCGCAGGCGATGAAGCAGATGATATCGTCATCGCTGGTACGGCCCTGCTGCTCGCCTGCGATGATTTTGCCGATCGCAAGCGAATCCTGCAGGGGCTCTTTCATGCCTTTGTCGATCAGGTGGTACACCGGGCCGCCGATGACACCGGCGTAGTACGCTTCCTTATCGCCGGTGGCGATGGCGTCCTCGACGTAGGCCTCGTGCAGGCCGATGTGGTCATAGACGACCTTCATCTTCGTCCACAGACCGCCGTCCTGCTCGTAGGAGCCGCCCTCCTGCTGGTCAAAATGGACCGGGCCGGATGCCAGAATGGTGCAGCCGGGCTTGACCCACGCACCCTGAATGTTCAGAAATGCGGTGCGCGAAGCGGCGACGTTGATGACGTCAGCCTGACGCACGGCCGTCTCGAGATCCTGCTCGACGACGGCTTCGATGCCAAACTGCTCGCGCACGTGGGCGGCCAGCTTTTCGGCCGGGGCGACGGAGTGATTGTTGCAGATGACCTTCTTGACGTTGGGCATCTGGGTGATGACGTTGTTGAGGCAGGACGTGCCGATCGCGCCGCAGCCGATGCACAGCAGCACCTCTGCATCCTTGCGTGCGAGGTGGCGCGTGGCGACGCCGGGCACGGCACCGGTGCGCGCGGCACTGAGAAGGTTCGCGCTCATGTAGGCAAGCGGTTCGCCGGTGTCCTTGTTGTTCAGCGTGACCATCAGCACGGAGCGCGGCAGCCCCTTGCTCTTATTGGCGGCATTGGAGCCGTACCACTTCTGGCCGCAGATGTCAAAGCGGCCGCCGAGGTAAGCGGGCATGGCAACGAAGCGGCGGTCGGGTCCGGCGACGGGCATATTCGGGAACGGACTCTCCTTGGGGAAAACAATATACATACCGTGATTGTTATGGTTGTTGCCGCCCATGAGATAGTCGCCCTTGGCAAGAAGGGTGAAAACCTCTTCTGCGTTGTTGATGCACTTGGGCACATCCAGAACGCCGGCCGCGATGGTATCGGGTTCGGACAAGTAAAGGAATTCGGTCTTGTGTGCCATGTTTGTTCTCCTTTCTCAAAAAGCCGGGGCTGTCCCGGACCTTTTGATATGCAATATATTGATGCTATGTATCAAAATTACCGTGCGGCGCGGTGCGTGTCAATCTTTCCGGACGGAACAGACAAAATTGTCGTAAAAGAAGATAATATTTTTTGTTTCTGAAAATTCGCAAATGTCATTGACCAAATCCCATCAAGTGCGGTAGTATTTTTTGTACTAAAAACTACAAAAGATGTTTGCCGTGCTTCAATGCTTCCAATGTTGTGAAAGGTGGGATCCGCATGCAGGAGTCGAGCGCAAAATTGAAGGTCTGCACGCAGACCGTCCCGTCGGGCGGGCGGACGATGGGATATCATCGCCGCAGCGCGGTATCCTTTTATCTGGTAACGGATGGGTGCATCCGCATCCTGCTTCAGGGGCGGGAGATCACGGTGCGCGAAAACGAAGGCGCTTTTGTCAACAGCGGCGTGCTGCACAGCATGGAGAGTGCCGGTGCGGATGCCGCGGTGCTGCAGGTGACCTTTCCACCGGAATACGTTACCGGCGCGGAGGATCCGCGCCTGATCGCACGCTATGCCGACCCCATCGTCAAAGCGCGCGAGCGCGACTGTATGCTGCTGCGCGGCAGCGGCTGGGCCAATGATATCTGCGACCGGCTGCAGCTGCTGCCGTCGGTGCTCTCGGCGCGCCGGCCGGGCTATGAGCTGCGCGCGCATATCCTTGTCTCGGAGATCTGGCTGACTCTGTACGAGCAGACCATCCCTGCGCCGGACGGGCCGCGCGGCGTCTCTCTAACGGAGAAAAAGCGCATGGAGACGCTCCGGCAGTACATTCAGGACAATTACCGCGAGAAGATCTCGCTCGACGACATCGCCTCGGCGGCACACATCAGCCGCGGCGAGTGCTGCCGTATGTTCAAGCGGCTGTACAGCATGACACCGTTTCAGTACCTTGTGCGTTACCGGCTTGCGCGCAGCATCTATTATCTGTCGGAGACCGACCGGAGCATCGCGCAGATCGCGCAGAGCGTCGGCTTCTGTTCGAGCAGCTACTATACCAAGTGCTTCCGAAGCGAATATCAGTGCACTCCGCTCCGCTACCGGCAGAGCCAGCACTGGCTGCCGGATCTGCCGTGACCTGTCATGTGCCCCTCGGCAAAAAAGAGGAAGCCGTTTCACTCACGGCATGTGCATGAGGGAAACGGCTTCTGAGGAAGTCAGTATGGAATCCGCGCGTGCAGCGGGGTGCAGGACGTTTGCTGCGCACAAAGGCCGCAAATCCCCTTGTCAAAAAGGAATACTTTTTGACCGTCTCAGCCGACGCTCCGTGTCGTTCGGAGCGTCGGCCGTTTTTCATTTGCGGGCCATGGCAGGCGGCTGCGCGGTCGCCGGGCGTGATGTCGACGTGCAGGCTGCACAGGCAGTTCGGGCAGTGGTTGCGGTGGCTGCTCCCGGCGCCCTCCGGTGTCACGAGCCGTCCGCAGACGCTGTAGGGAAAGCTTTCGCGGCAGGGGTGGGTCCTGCAGCAGCCTGCTTGGTATTGCTGTCGTTTGTTTTCGTGCTTCATTGGTTCCTCCCAAAGGCATTCCTGCGCCGGGAGGCGTGGCGTGTGTGGATTTGCCGGCCTCCCGGTCAGCGCACACGCTCCGATGTTCCTGTCTGTTTCGAACATTGTCTCCTGAATACAGAATTCGCGGCCATTTCCGCCGCCTTGCGCACACCGCGCACGCACGCCGCTGTCAAGTGCGCGCAAAAAAGCGGGGAATTCCGGTTGCCGCGGCGGAAAAAATTCGTTATACTGAATCAAAGCACCCTGCAAGGAGGTGTCCCCCGCATGAAACAGTATCCGCGCATGGCAGCCCTGCTGCTGGCGCTGCTGCTCGCGCTCGGCTGCACCGGCTGCGGCGAGAAGCAGGAGCCCGTGACCGTGACGATCTGGCACGTCTACGGCGGCGAGACCGAGTCCCCGCTCAACGACCTCATCGACACGTTCAACGAGACCGTCGGCCGCGCGCAGAACATCCGCGTGCAGGTCGGCAGCGTCACGAACACGAACACCATCCACGAGGCGGTGCTCGCCTCGGCTTACGGCGAGCCCGGCGCCACGGCGCTGCCGGACATGTTCGTGTCCTATCCCAAGACCGTGCTGGCACTGCCGGATGCGGACATCCTCGTCGACTACCGGGACTATTTCTCGGATGCGGAGCTGGCGGATTTCATCCCCGCATTTCTTGCCGAGGGGGAGATAGGCGGGCATCTGACCGTACTGCCGGTGGCCAAGAGCACGGAGATCCTGTTTGTGGACAAGACGCTCTTTGACCGCTTCGCCGCCGCGACGGGCGCGACGCTCGATGATCTGTCCACGTGGGAGGGGCTCTACCGCACGGCGGAGGCCTACACCGCCTGGACGGACGCGCAGACACCCGACACACCGGACGACGGCAAGGTGTTTTTCGTGCACGACTACCATTTTAATTATTTTCAGGTCGGTGTCGAATCCCTCGGTGCGGATTTCTTCGACGGCGATCAGGTGTCCTTCGGCCCGACGTTTCGCCGCGTGTGGGAGCCATATGCCCGCGCGACGCTTGCCGGCAGCGTCTGGCTCAAGAGCGGCTACGCCACCGAGCCCCTGCGCACGGGCGACGCGGTCGCGTCCGTGGCATCGTCGGCGAGCGTGCTGTACTACGCCAACACCGTCACCTACCCGGACAACACCTCCGAGCCGGTGGAGATCATCTCCCTGCCATGCCCGACGTTTGCGGGCGGGGAGAAGCTCGTCATGCAGCGCGGCGCCGGCATCTGCACGGTCAGGTCCACGCCCGAGCGTGAGCGCGCGTGCATGACGTTTCTCAAGTGGCTCACGGCGCCCAAGCGCAACGTCGATTTTGTGACGCAGCTTGGCTATATGCCCGTTACGCAGACGGCGTTTGCAAATGAGCTGCCCAACGCTGTGCGCACGCTCGATGACCCCATGTACATCTCGCTCTATCAGGCGCTTCTCGACACGCAGAGCAGCTACACGTTCTATACTCCGCCGCAGCGCAGGGATTATCTCGAGCTCGAGACCCGCTTTGAAGAGCAGGTGCGCCTGCAGCTCACGGCCGGGCGCGTGCTCTGCGAACAGCAGGGCGGCGGTGCGCGTGAGGGGCTGATCTGGTCCACGCTCGACCAATTTGAAAAAACCTATGTCCGCTGAGGCGGCAGAAAGGCGGTGACAGCCATGCTCCGGTTACGGGAAATGCGCTCGGCGCTGGAAAAAGCAAAGACGCAGGGCGTGAGCATGCAGCGGCGGCTTGTGCTGTACTGGTTCAGCATGGCGCTGGCGATCCTGGCCGCCGTGCTGCTGGTCGTGAGCCTGACGGGGGTGTTTTCCAACACGGCGCAAAAGTTCGGCCAGTCACTGACGATCCAGAAGCACAACACCGCCTCGGCGCTTGCCGGGCAGATGGACCAGCTCACGGCGCAGAGCATCGCCCTGTCGGAGGAGCTCACGCGCGAGCTGGACAAGCAGCTGGCCGCCGGTGGGCGGACGTTCTCCGCGCTCAACGACGATCCCGGCGCGATCGCGGCCGTCGAGACGGCGCTCTGTCCCGCGCTGAACACCTATTTGAAATCCGGCGCGTGCAGCGGCGCGGTCTTCTGTCTGGACGCGACGGCCAACACGGCGCTGCCGGGCGCGGCGACCTCGCGCGCGGGGCTGTACCTGCGCTATTCGGCGCTGCGCGCCATCGGTGCGACGGACCAGCACGTCACCTGCTTTCGCGGCGCGGCGGAGACGGCGCGCAGCGCGCAGGTGCAGATGCACAACCGCTGGAATCCGGAGCTGAACGTGCAGGCCATCCCCGGCTACACGCAGCTGCTGCGCGCATCGGACGGCCGCCTCGCCGAGCGCTGCCTGTGGACGGGGCGCATCGCCCTGCCCGACACGTGGGAGTCGGTGACGCTGCTGTGCGTGCCGCTGCTCGACAGCGCGGGCAATGTGCGCGGCATCTGCGGTGCGGAGCTCAGCGATCTGTATTTTCGCCTCACCTATCCCGCCGTGGACAGCGCCTACGGCAGCATGGTCACGGTGCTCGCCCCCATAGACGGCGACCGGCTGCTGCTCGCACAGGCCATGATCGGCAGCCCCGGCGGGTCGTATCTCACGGCCGACGGCACGCTCACGTGCAAGACCGGCCGGTATTATAATACGTATTCCGACGGCAGCCGCACCTATCTCGGCCTGCACGAACCGATCGGCGCGACCGACGCCGCAGGGCGGAAGCTCGCCGCCGTGGTGCTCGTGCCGGATGCCGGGCTGCGCACGCTCGAGGCGCGCAGCCGCATGGTATGGATCGCGGGCTCGCTCGTGTTTCTCGCGGCGATGCTGCTGCTGTCAACATACCTGTCGCGCCGGTTCGTGACGCCGATCTCCCGCAGCCTGCAGGCCATCCGCGAGCAGACCCCCGGTGAGCACCCGTCCGGCATCTCGGAGATCGATGAGCTGCTGGCCTTCGTCCGCTCGCGCGCGGCCGAGCAGCTCACGGCCGGAGGTCTCCCGCCGAACATCGAGGAGCTGCTCTCGGGCTTCCGCGACCGGGTGCAGACGCTCACCCCCATGGAGCGCACCGTGCTGCAGTATTACATCGACGGCTGCTCGCTCGAGGAGGTCGCGGCGCGCGCGTACATCAGCATCTCCACCGCCAAAAAGCACAACACGAACATCAACCGCAAGCTCGGCGTGACCTCGCGCGAGGAGCTCATGCTGTATATCGACCTCTTCCGCCGCTGCGGCCGTCTCGATGAGATCGCCGCGCCGCGGGCAGAGGATACTGCAAGGTGCACAACCTGACCGTCGTCAGGCTGTGCACCTTGTCTACTACTCAGTCGTATTTTGCGGTTTCGGCGGGGTTTTTGCGCCGCAAACGTAGCATTTCCGGCCCCGATGCCTTATACTATCAGCATAGCTGAAAAATCATCAGAAACAGTTAGATATGATGAAAAACATCTGCGTAAAGGAGTATTCTTATGGGACTTATCAAAGCGATCGCCGGAGCTGCCGGCGGTGTCATGGCCGACCAGTGGAAAGAATTTTTCACCTGCGAGGCGCTGCCGGCCGATGTGCTGGCGGTCAAGGGACAGAAGAAAACCACCCGCCGTTCAAGCAACACGCACGGCGATGAGAACATCATCACCAGCGGCTCGCGCATCGCGGTCGCCGACGGTCAGTGCATGCTCATCGTCGAGCAGGGCAAGGTCGTCGAGGTCTGCGCCGAGCCGGGCGAGTACACCTACGACGCGTCCACCGAGCCGACGATCTTCGCCGGGAACCTCGGCGAGAGCATCGGACAGGTGTTTCAGAACATCGGCAAGCGCTTCACCTTCGGCGGCGAGGCACCGAAGGATCAGCGCATCTACTACTTCAACACCAAGGAGCTGACCGGCAACAAGTACGGCACGCCGAGCCCGGTGCCGTTCCGCGTGGTGGACCAGCGCGCCGGCATCGACATCGACATCGCCATCCGCTGCTTCGGCGAGTACAGCTACCGCATCACGAACCCGCTGCTGTTTTACACCAACGTCTGCGGCAACGTCACCGAGGCCTACACCCGCGACACGATCGACGGTCAGCTCAAGAGCGAGCTGCTCACGGCGCTGCAGCCGGCGTTCGCGCGCATCAGCGATATGGGCATCCGCTACTCGTCGCTGCCCGGCCACACGCGCGAGATCGCCGAGGCGCTCAACGAGGAGCTCTCGGCGCAGTGGCGCGACCGCCGCGGCCTTGAGATCGTGGCCTTCGGCGTCTCGTCCGTGAAGGCGAACGAGGAAGACGAGCAGATGATCAAGGAGATGCAGCGCGAGGCCGCCTATATGGACCCGACGCGCGCGGCGGCGATGCTCTCGCGCTCGCAGGGCGAGGCGATGAAGGCGGCCGCGTCCAACACGGCCACGGGCCCGGCCATGGCGTTCATGGGCATGGGCATGGCCGGTCAGATGGGCGGCATCAACGCCCAGAATCTCTACGCCATGGGTCAGCAGCAGGCGGCCCAGCAGGCGGCCCAACAGCCTGCTGCCGCACCGCAGCCCGCACCGCAGCCCGCCGCCCCGGCGGCAGCGCCGGCGGCCGACGGCTGGACGTGCGCCTGCGGTAAGACCGGCAACACCGGCAAGTTCTGCGGCAACTGCGGCCAGCCCAAACCTGCGGACGAGAGCTGGACGTGCACGTGCGGCGCGGTGAACAAGGGCAAATTCTGCGCCGAGTGCGGCAGACCGCGCCCGGCCGCCGTGAAGAGATTCAAATGCGACAAGTGCGGCTGGGAGCCGGAA
>OHCH01000212.1_pt1 | contig 19070 bp, 20 predicted proteins | sample 1566771 | NCBI WGS metagenome assembly OHCH01 (sample SAMEA3879501, study PRJEB24766) | human gut metagenome | biome: human-associated habitat; feature: feces | place: USA | collected 1985/1987
ATTATCTAACGCTTTCTTATATTCTGCATACGTTGGAGACAGAACCATTAAATTACCCTCTTATTTCTGAAGGCTCAACTATCACATGCACAGGATTATCTTTCAATTTTGATGATAATTTTCAATTTTCTCACCTCCTACTTTGAAAAATAAAATAAGCCGCTAGGGAGCAAAAATTACTCCTTAACGGCTATGTAAAATCATTCAATATTCAATTATTAAAAGCAACATGAAACTGAAATTTCACGCAGACTATTCCTATACCGTAATGTCTATTCTGACCGATGATTTCTTCTCACCAAAATGCTTTATTTCGATATCCTTCATTTCCTCTATAACATCTTTTTCAATTTGGTGAACATCACTTAATTGTAAATCTCGCTTCGAATCATTTACTATTTTTGCTGCCTCATCTACTGAAACAGTTGTATCTGATGTTAACTGTTCAGACATTTCAGTATCGTTTGAATCCTCTGCAACCTGCCCCTTTTCTATAGATGTCTCTACAATTTCCTCTTCTGTTGGCAAATCCCTATATTCTGTACTTTTTACAAATCTTGTGAATGACTCTACAGCTCTAAAAGTATTTCCCATGATACGTTGAGCTTCCTTAAGCTTTTCACTCTTTGGAATATTTGGATTATTCACGATACTTTTTAGTTCTGCCAAATTTCCATTCATCTCATTTACTTGAAGCCTTTGAGCCTCTTCTTTTGTCTTACATCTCTCCAACCTACGCTCATAAGCTTCTTGTTCCATTCTTGCCGCTTTATATTCCATATAGGCTTTAGGGTCTTTCTGACGAATAGCATCTTCTTCTGAAGCTGTTAATTCTTGACCGCTTGCAATCTTGTTATAAATCTGACTATATGCAGAACTTTCTTTGTCTCGCTCAAGTTGCTCTCGGAAATGCTGAATCATGCTTTCTTCCTGACTTGTTACAGTCATACCCTCTTGCTTCTTTACAACATCCCCGGTAGCCTTCTTTTGCTCCCAATCATTTACTAACTGCATCTGATTCACAGCGTTTCGTATTGTACCTGCAATCATAGCACACCTCCAATTCCCGGTTAATGCTACGATTAAATAGTGATATCAAACTTCATACCCTGTGTTGCCTTTTCTTCTGTTATCTTACTCCAATCCAGTTCAGAAATCTTTTCAAGTAATTCTTCTTTTGAATTTGCCTGAATTGTAGTCCGCTTAACAGTTACATCCTTCTTTTCCTGCTTTTTCTCCTCTGCACGTTTTTCCTTTAATTCTTCAAGCCGTTCTTTCTGCTTTTCTGTAATCTTCTCCAAATCAGCAAAAAGTGTCATCTTTCCATCATCATCAAAGGACATAGTTAACTTATTTAATACAGTTCCACTATTGTCTGTCGTTCCCCAAGCACGTTCAAACCCAAACTGTTCATTGATTTTATCTGACATCTCAACTGCAGTTTTTACCGTAGACAATTTTTCCCGTGCATATTTCTCATCGGATGCCATTCTTTCAAGTTCAGCACTTGAAAAAACAACTGTAAATTCCTTATCGCTTTGGTCTACTAATCCTCTGAAATCATCGCCTTTATCAGCAATAATAAAATCGAAATCCGCATTATCCTTACGCAATGTTTCCAGATATTTCTGTGCCTTAGAAGATAACTTATCTTCGCTGGATTTTATTTTCTGTGCATTGGGCTGCACATCTTTTGCTTTCTCTGTGTTATTTTGCTTACTAACAGTATTGCTCTTATAATAATCTGTTACCTGTGTTAAATTAGCTGCTCTAATCATGGTATCATCCTCCTTGAAAATTGATACAGAAATCCGTTTCTATATCTGTAATATCGGCACTTTATATCCAAAAGTTAATAGTGCGTAAAATTCAAATTTTCTTTTCCCTAATAATTACAAATATTCCTTGGAAATTGCTTCCACACCATACATTTCCATAAATGCATCCAGGTCCGCTGCATCCCCAATCAACATATTCTCGTCAAAGTGTACGATAAGCATATCTTAAAATCCAGCCACATGTTCTCCGGTACAAATGATACATTTTAGAACTGCTTCCTTATTTATTTTTCATATCGAATCTTATATGCTTTCTTCTTAAAAATAGGGAATATCTAATTTATTATCATCAAGGTCGGACATTCATCCGACCTCTTGATTATACTATAGATTCTATAAAAATTCATCTGTTATCACTGCAGCATTGCTTCTTTTTTCTTCTGTTCCGCAATCTTCTCATGAATGTTGGTATTATACAGCCTGTACAAATCCGTATCCTTGCTGATCTGATTATCAAAGGGAATTACTACCGAACCACACTTAATAAGTCCCATTCCAGAGGCGGTATTAGTTACGAACCGAAGCTGTGCCTCTGATACCCCGATAACCTCCGCCATCTTTGAACTGTCTGTATTTGCCTGCTTCAAGAGTGCCACAAACTCAGAGTTTGCAAGCATTGTGGTTGCTGTGTAATTCTGCAACAGATCGACAACATTCTGCGTGATACCGGTACAAAGACCTCCCTGCTTTCTTACCTTCTTCCAGAGCTGCTGCAGATATTTTGCAGAATACTCCGAATTAAGCAGGACATGGAACTCATCAATATAGAGCCATGTTGCCTTGCCTCGCTTACCATTCTCAACAATCCTGTTCTGAATGGACTCCATCATAACAAGCATTGTGATAGGACTAAAATACGTCTCATAGCTTGAAACATAGATCAAAAGTACATCCCTATCTAATTTCCGGATACTTTTTGCCGCCTCAATGCCATTTTTACCAGACATCTCTATATCTAAGTAGATAATGTCAAAGCGATCTCCTTTTTCATATATCCTTTCCAAAGAAGCTCCGTCATAAAAAATATCTATATAACGATCAATCATCTTTTTATCCAAATAACGATTGAGCATCTCTTCTATTTGAGTAACTAAAATTTTATCATCATCACATATAGCTATTCGCAGCATTACTCAGCCTCCTCATTTGCTTGTACCTCCAAAAGCCTCAGCATGATCAGATTTAAAGTCACTTTGTTTTCAGAATTTAAATCCTGATAGTCCACAAAAAAAAATAGTCTTATCTATTTTAATTTGATGTTCCAATTTATGCTTTTTATCCGACAAGCAAAACAAATACTCTAATGTAACGTTGAAAAAATCTGCCATTATAAGCGCTAAATCCAGTTTTGGAACTCCAATTTCTCTTTCAATCTTACTAATAGTTTGTTGCGTAGAACCAACTTTCAGCGCTAAGCCAGTTTGCGTTAAATGTTTTGCTTCTCTTAGTTCTTTAACTCTATTTTTCATCGCATTCTCCTCGCTCTTTACATTTATTTTATCTAAAAAGGCTCCGAGCAATACCAATAATAGAGTTTAGGGATACTTTATTTGTAGTATTATGTATTTCTATTTTTGTCGATAATGATAAATTTTTTTTAAATCAAAATAAAAAACGCAGAAAAATTTCATTTTCTTGAAATTTTCTGCGTTTTTTACACCAAATATTTCTTAATTTAGGTATTCAATAATTCCATTTATCCCAAATAATCAATCGTCCAATATAGTTTTGGGATTCGCTTCATATTGACTACGATATTCTGTCGGAGAAATCTTCATAATTTCTCGAAAAGCGGTAGCAAATTTACTTTGATTTATGTATCCCACTTGTTGTGCTATATCTGCTACCGTATCCTGTGTCTGTCTTAACAGAACTGCTGCCTGCTTTATTCTATACGTTTTCATGTAGCTAGCAATAGGCATACCATAAATTCCCTTAAAAGTTTCTTTAAGCGTGGATGTATTAATTAAATATTCTTTCGATAATTCTTCAATTGTTGGTCTCTCTTTAAGATTAGCAATCAGTTTCTTATGTATTTTCTTTACCACTTCCACTTGTGGTGGCATATATTGAGCACGCTGATTTTCGGATCTAACATCAACCATACACAAAAATAATAATAATTCCTGTATTTTCAACTTGAAATATGCCATTTGAATTCCTTCCGGAACTCTATATAATTCTGAAAAAATATGTTCAATCTCATCCTTGGCCGGCATAATAAAACTTGTGTCTTTTCCACAAAACTTCTCTTTAAAGCCAATAAAATCGATCTCTGTGTCTTTTAACGAATCTGGTGGATTTTCAGAAATTATATCAAGATCTATAACTACAGAAATGCCCCTATAGTGTTTTAAAGGAAAACTCATTACCGGTGCACAATTTTCCATCATATGTATAGATAGATCACCCTCACCTAAATACAAATAAGCTCCATTTTTAAGTTGAGATCCTTCCCTACCCTCACGGCAATGATTTATCTCCATAACATTCCCTGATGTATTATTCTTCCAGCTAAACTCTGTGGTTTCAAACTCATTATAAATCAACTCTATTCCCGGAAATACATTATATACTGTCATCAATCCCAAGCCATCGGAACAGTCAAATTTTAGTAAGCGTCCGAATCCATTTTCCTTTTGAATTACGGATGCATTTTTCATCACTTTCATTTTTATATTAGAATCCATACATCCTCCCACAGATTTGAAATTATTAACTCTTAAATACATTTTACTCTTTAAAGATTCATTTGTACATAAAGATTTAACATGGAATCATGCTACTCAAAATCATACATGACTCCATGTTATTTCTTGTACAACTAACACCAATCAAATATTACAAACATTTGTTTTTGCTCACACAACTGCCACAACTGCCATTACAGCATCCGCCATTTTTCTTTTTCATCCTGATTTTATAAATCGCCCATCCAGCATATGCCAAAATTGCAACTGCTAAAATAATAGTGACCATTTTCTTCCCACCTTTCATACTATACAATCCTCCCAATATGATAAATAATAAAAGTCATTCCCCATGCAACAGCAAGCTGAAATACTGCTGAAAAACACATCCACTTCCAACTTCTTGCTTCTCTCTTGATTGTTGCCATTGCCGCTGCACATGGTATATAGAGCAGGCAAAAAATCATCAAGCAGAATGCATTTAACTGCCCGAAGCCTGCGGTACCGAGAATCCCTACCAAAGTGTTCATACCAGCTTCTGAAGTAATATTGGGAATACCAAATAAAACTGCACAACTGGATACCACAACTTCTTTTGCAGAAATGCCTGCGATTAAAGCCACTGCAATCTGCCAGTAACCAAGCCCAATCGGTTCAAAGAAAGGCACTAGCCAATGTCCAAGAACAGCTCCAAAACTGTCAACCATTTCCGTTGTGTAACCATGTGGTCCAAAGTTCAAGAGTATCCACATAGCAATAGACGCAACAAAAATCGTAGTACCCGCTTTTGTAAGATAATCTTTTACTTTTTCCCATACGTATATTGCCACGGTTCGGGAACTAGGGATTTTATATTCCGGTAATTCAATCAACAGGTAATTTTCCGATTTTCTCTTATCAATCAGATGAATGACTGCCGCTACCAGAATAGCAACCACCAGGCCAATCAGATACATGGAGTATGCAACTATCATTGCACGTTCTTTAAAGAACATTTCCGCAAACAATATATAAATTGGCAAACGTGCGCTACAGCTCATAAACGGAGTAATCAGCATTACTTTAAAGCGATCATGCTTATTCTCTAAAGTTCTGGAAGCCATAATTGCGGGAACCGTACACCCAAATCCTAAAATCATAGGTATGAAAGCTCTACCAGATAGTCCAAGTTTGCTCATGATTCCTTCCATGACATAAGCAACACGAGCCATATACCCGCTATCCTCCAGAAAAGCTAGAGCTAAAAAAAGAATGAAGATATTCGGCAGGAAAGTCAGAATACCTCCCACACCAGCAATGATTCCGTCCACAATCAGAGAACATAGCACTTCATTCACTCCTGTAGCGACCAGCATATCACTAACCAAGGCAGAAAAACTTTCAATTCCTACCTCTAAATATCCCTTAATCCAGTCCCCAATAGTAAAAGTCAAGAAGAATACTACTGCCATAATGCCAAGGAAAATCGGAATGCCCCAAACTCGGTGCGTCAGTGCCCTGTCTGCTTTCTCCGTCAGAGCGTCCTGCCGATCTTTATTAACCAGCACTTCTTTTATAATCTCCTGAATGAAATCATACTTCTCGTTAATGATATCCGATTCATAATTACGATCAATCACTGTTGGAAGATTGACGGAATAGCGTTTCGTAATCTCCTGATCCTGCTCCAACAGCTTGATTGCGTGCCAACGATAATTGGTTAAATCTGGATATTTCCGTTTCAGTTCCTCAATGATAAGGTCAATCTTATCTTCAATGTTATCACTGTATACCATTGCATATTCCGCATGATGGTTATGTCTGTGTTTTGATATATATTTATGATGATGAATCAAGCATTCAGGATCTTTACAGTCTTTATGATGTGCCGCAGCATGAAGTAACACATCCAACCCTGTCCGCTTTCTGGCAGAAACCGGAATCACAGGGATACCTAACAATTCCGGCAGCCTGTGCGTATCAATCTCCATACCACGTTTTTCGACAATATCCATCATGTTCAGTGCCAACACAACTGGCTTCCCCAACTCCAAAAGTTGTAAAGTTAAGTATAGATTCCGTTCCAATGCTGAAGCATCCGCAACGTCAATAATCACATCGACTTCATCACTTAGTATGAACTGTCGAGACACCTGTTCCTCCATAGTGTAAGAAGTCAGGCTGTATGTACCGGGGAGATCAACCAAGCGGATATTTAAGTCATGATCCTTGATTGCTCCCTCCACCTTTTCAACGGTAACACCTGGCCAATTTGCTACTTTTAGATTTGCACCGGTATATGCATTGAAAAGTGTAGTTTTCCCACAGTTTGGATTTCCGATGAAGCCTATTGTCAAATTCTCACTCATCGAAATTTACCCCACTAATACTTTTTTTGTGATATTGCGCCCAAGGGCGAAACGCGTTCCTCGAACTTTTACAATCAGGACACCATGGTTTTTGCTATTTAAGACAGTGACAGGAGTACCACAGGTCATTCCTAATGCTTCAAGGCGCTTTCCTATATTGGTAGGCAATTCAATATCAGTAACTTTATAATTGTTATCTATCTTCCCATCACAAAGATACATATACTTCCCTCCTATCGTTTTGCCATTACAGTTGACGGCATTTTACGAAACTCAGAGATCATCATGGAAATAGTAATCACTACAAGGATTGCATCCGTCAAGGCAATTGCCAACCAGACACCACGAATTCCCATACCACCAATCATCGGCAGAAGCACACAAAGCGGAATAAACAGAATAATCTGACGGAACAGAACCAGCCATGTCGCCTTATTCGCCTTACCCAGAGACTGGAACAGTGTCACAGCGATCATGAAACTTCCCTGCAAAACATATGTACTGAACATAATACGGAAATTTGTAGCACCCGAAGCTGCCACGCCCGGTGTTGTAATAAACATGGACAATACTTTGGCCGGGAACAGTTCCGCCGGAATGTAGAATATCAAAGATAATACTGTCGCAGCAATTACAAAAACCTTTGTCAGTGTCTTTACCCTGTCATAATCCTTTGCACCGTAATTTGTGCCTGCCGCCGGCTGAAAACCTTGGCTAATTCCCCAAAGTGGAACAAAGGAGAAATTCCAGAACCGGAGGGCTGCACCCAAAAGAATTTGTGAAGTTTCTCCACCATAATTAGCTGCAACTCGATAAATAACCGTCTGCTGTACCAAAGTCAAAATCTGCATCAGCAGCGCCGATACACCTACTGAAAGAACCTGCGGAAGCAGCTCTCCATCAATACGGATACGTCCAATCTTTACATTTGGACTTTTTTTCCTGAAATACCAAAGCGTAATAACTGCCTGAACAAATTGAGAAAGAATTGTTGCAAAAGCTGCCGCTTCAATTCCCATACCATAAGGTTTCAAAATAGTAATAAATATTGGATCAAGGATAATATTTAAAATGGCACCGCTGGCAATAATATTCATTGCCTTTTTAAGCTGCCCTTCTCCACGAATGACCATGTTAGCACTCTGAAAGAAGTTTACAAATAAGGAACCTGCAAAGACAATACGCAAGTATTTTTCCGCATAATTTAAAATGTTATCACTAGCTCCAGCCAAAGAAAGAAGTTGTCTGGTAAATACCATACCTATTATTGTATAAATAACAGACAGCAAAATAACCATTGCTACCAGATTTCCCATAATCTTTTTGATTGTCCCTTCATCTTTCTTTCCAATCGCCCTGGATAACACAGAAGCAGATCCAACTCCTAACATTGCCGCAGAACCCGCATTGATGAGTGTAAAAGGATAAGACACCGATACGGCGCCCATCTGAGCCGCCCCTACCATCTGTCCTATAAAAATTGAATCCATCATATTATAAAGCCCGACAACAACCATACCTAAGATTGCTGGTATGCTTAATTCTAACATGAGAGAAAATGGATTTTTGGTCAATAACTTTGTTCTTGTATCAATTGCTTTTTCCATTGTTGATTCCTCCAAAAAATAAATTAGCTTAGTCTAACCATTTTTATTATAGCGAATCATATCGCATTTTGTCCGCTCTGTTTAGCAGGGTTTCAGCTCCATTTAGAAATCATTTGTTTGTTCTATATAAAACGCGCTGCCGTCCCTACTTCCCAAAACATTCATTTCCTGTCAATCGGATCTATTTCAAGAATCCGTTTACAATACATTCTTCCGCCTCTTTTTCCGTTAATCCCAAAGTCATGAGTTTTATTAACTGCTCACCGGCGATTTTGCCAATTGCTGCTTCATGAATAAGCATTGCATCCACATGCCTAGCATCCAATTTCGGGATAGAAAGTACCCTTGCTTGATCCATAATGATTGCATCACATTCTGCATGTCCGTTACATATATTCGCACCTATAATATTGGCCTCGAAGCTCTGATTAGAATAATCTTTAGCAACAGAACGGGAAATGACATCAGCATTGGAAAATTCCCCTTTTAATTCCACTTCATAAATACTGGTTGCTTTCTGTTTTCCATGTGTCATAAGCCGTTCCTTAATTACCAGCTTTGCACCTTTCGAAAGCACTGCTTTTGAAGTACGAATCGTAGAATCCACTCCTTTAATCTGTACCATTTCCATCTCCACATAGCTTCCTTCTTCCTGATATACCTCTGTAACAGGATTCAGAATACGCTTTCCATATCCCTCCCCAGTTCCATAATGTTTTTCTACGTATTTAACTTTAGCATTCCTTCCCACAAAAAAGCGATGAATTCCATCGTGTTGGGAATCTAACGCACCACTGTTATGAATGCCACATCCGGCAACAATTACCACATCACAATCGTTACCAATATAAAAGTCATTATAGACCACTTCCTTAAAGCCACTTTTGCTTAGTATTACGGGAATATGTACACTTTCCTTCTTGGTTCCCGGCTTAATTCTTATATCAATTCCACTCTTTCCTTCTTTGGAAACAATATTAATATTGGCTGTTGTATTTCTTGCTGTCATTTGACCATTGGCACGGATATTATAAGCTCCCGCAGGAATTTCATGAAGATCTGCAACCTCTTCTAATAATCTCTTCTGAATCTTATCCATTATCTCCTGCCTCCTTCATAAAACTTTTTACACATATCCACCGCAGAAACAGTCCCTAAAAGTTCTGGTAGAACCTCATCCCTGCTTCCTTTTCTGATAATTTTTCCTTCTGAAATGACTACGATATCATCAGCAATTTTTAAAATTCTCTCCTGATGGGAAATTATAATAATTATTCTTCCTTTATTCCTCTCACGCATTCGTTCAAATACCTGGATTAAGTTTTGAAAACTCCACAAATCAATTCCTGCCTCTGGTTCATCAAAAATAGAGAGCTTGGTTCCTCTGGCAAGTACCATGGCAATTTCAATCCGTTTTAATTCTCCTCCTGAAAGACTCGCATTTAACTCACGATTGATATAATCCTTTGCACATAACCCTACTTCAGATAAATATTCGCAGGCATCTCCAAATGACAAGTTTCTGCCAGAAGCCATTCGGAGCAAATCCAACACTCGAATCCCTTTGAACCTGACGGGTTGTTGAAATGCAAAACTAATTCCATTTTTAGCACGTTCCGAAATACTCATGTCGGTAATATCATGCCCTTCCATAAAAATAGAGCCGGATGCCGGACGCTCAATACCTGCAATCAGATTTGCCAATGTAGATTTACCTCCTCCATTTGGCCCTGTAACTACTACAAACTTTCCATCATCTACCGTAAGATTAATATTACTCAAAATTTTCTTTGTACCTTTTTCCTCCTTCACATCAAAGGATAATTGCTCTAACTTTAGCATATTTATATTCTCCTAACTTTTTAACCATTTCGTTTGGACATGGTTCTATTAACTTCTTTTTCTAGTTTCATACAATACTATCTATGTTCAAGCAAACAAGCCAATATCAAATCTTTTTCAATAATTCATAAACAGCTCGTTTTACAATCATATTCTGCTTCCATGATGACCGTTTCCCCAGGCACACTTTTCTCTCATAGGAAAAATATGCTCATCATAATGTAGACAAATTTTTCCTATGAGAACAAAAGCTTCCTGGAGTTATTCAGCCTTATGCTAATTAGACATTTTTTCCAATAAACTTAATGCTTCTTCCAATTTAGGATTTGGCTTGTCTGTCTGTAATGCTTCTGCAACACAACTCCGTATATGTGCCTGCATAATTTCTTGATTTGCGCTTTTTAATAGCGCTTGTGTAGCCAATAGCTGATTAGATATATCTACACAATATCTATTTTCATCAACCATTTTTAATATGCCGTCTAATTGTCCACGGGCAACCTTCAGTTTATGAGATACATCCGTTTTTTTAGCCTTCACTTATAATTCCTCCTTACGTACAGCAGGAAGTGTTTCATAGATACCTGAAATATACCTATTTTTATACTTAAGCAACTATCACTGTATTTTTTTTACTTCATATCCAGCTTCTTTAACTGCATCAGATAAAATTACATCAGATACTTTAACTCCCAACGTAACTTCTGCCGTCTTTTTTTCAAGGCTCACATCGACATTTGTTACGCCGCTCACATCCATAAGCGCATTTTTAACATGCATCACACAATTGCCACATACCATTCCTTCAATATTAATCGTTTTTTTCATTTTATTTTTTCTCCTTTTCTTTATAAATCAGTATCTGTCATATGTTTTGGTTTAAAAAATCTTAACCTTAATGCATTAGTCACAACAAAAACAGAACTAAAGCTCATTGCAAATGCTCCGATCATAGGGTTTAATTTCAAGCCAAAACCTGAATAAAACAATCCTGCTGCAATCGGAATTCCAATCGTGTTATAAAAGAACGCCCAAAATAAATTTTGTTTAATATTTCGGATTACCGATTTACTTAATTGAATGGCGGTTACAACATCCAAAAGGTCACTTTTCATCAACACGATATCAGCCGATTCAATCGCAACATCTGTACCTGCGCCAATTGCAATTCCAATGTCCGCTCTTGCCAATGCAGGTGCATCATTAATACCATCCCCTACCATTGCCACCTTTTTTCCGGAGCCTTGTAATTGACGCACTTCGCGTTCCTTATCTTGAGGCAATACTTCTGCAACTATTCGGTCTACTCCTACCTGCTTTTGAATTGCTGTTGCTGTTTTTGTATTATCACCGGTCAACATCACGGTCTCAATTCCCATATTTCTAAGTTCTTCAATCGCCTGTCGGCTTGTGGGCTTGACCACATCGGCTACACCGATAATGCCAATCAACTCTTGATCTTTCGCAAAAAATAACGGTGTCATTCCCTGCTCGGCCATTTCTCCGCCAATTTTTTGAAGCGCACCACCAGCAACATGACTAGAACCAAGTAACCGTGTATTGCCGGCAAGACAAATCGAGCCATTAATAATTCCGGTAATTCCCTGCCCTGGAATCTGTTTAAACTCACTTACACCCAGATAATTTAAATTTCTTTTGTCAGCTTCTGCAACAATCGCATCTGCCAACGGATGTTCTGACAGTTTTTCCAAAGATGCTGCTATTTGGATTAACTCTCTCTCTGTTACTCCATTTGAACAGATAATATTTGTTACGGTAGGCTTTCCCTGAGTAATTGTTCCTGTTTTATCAAGTACAACCGTATCCACACTATGTGCCGTTTCAAGTGCTTCTGCAGATTTCAGCAAAATTCCATTTGTCGCGCCTTTACCTGTTCCCACCATGATTGCAGTAGGAGTTGCAAGTCCTAATGCGCAAGGGCACGAAATAACTAAAACAGAAATTCCAATAGATAAAGCAAATTCAAAACTTTGTCCGGCTATCAGCCATACTACTACTGCCAATAACGCTATTGTGATCACAACCGGCACAAAAATTCCACTTACTTTGTCAGCCATTTTTGCAATTGGAGCTTTGGAACTTGTCGCTTCATCAACAAGCTTTACAATCTGTGCTAAAGTCGTATCATCCCCAACTTTAGTGGCTTTCATTTTGAAATAGCCCGCTTTGTTAATAGTAGCGCCAATTACTTTATCATCTACGTGTTTTTCTACTGGAATACTCTCTCCTGTCAATGCTGATTCGTCAATTGAAGCCGTTCCCTCGATTATTTCACCATCAACCGGAATCGCCTCTCCACTTTTAACAATTAATATATCGCCTTGATTTACTTCTTCTACTGGTATTTGCAATTCAATACCATTTCTAAGAATTGTAGCTGTCTTAGGCGCCAAATTCATTAGTTTTGTTATCGCATCCGAAGTCTTTCCTTTTGCACGTGCTTCAAAAAACTTCCCAAGAGTAATGAGTGCTAGAATCATTCCTGCAGACTCAAAGTACAAATCCATCATAAAGTTATGTACCATTTGCATATCACTATGCCCGAATCCATATCCGATCTTATATATGGCATATATTCCATATACAATTGCAGCACTGGACCCTATAGCAATAAGTGAATCCATATTAGGTGCTCCTTGGAATAACGTTTTAAAACCGACTTTATAATATCGGAAATTCACATATACAATTGGAAGCAGTAACAAAAACTGAGTAAAAGCAAAAATCATTGCATTTTTCATTCCTGTAAGGATTGGGGGCAAAGGCCACCCCATCATATGTCCCATTGAAATGTAGAAAAGTAAACCTCCAAACACCAATGAAATAACTAAACGTTTTTTCATTTTTTGATATTCAATTTTTGCTGTGTCATCTCCGACATTTTTTTCAGTCTTCTTAGATTTACCTAACGCCTGCGGAAAAGCCCCATATCCTGCCTTCTCCACAGCTTTTACGATTTCATCCGCACTTAAAACGGTTTCATCATAAGAGGCAACCATACTGTTTTTTAACAAGTTTACTGCAACCTCCTGTATACCCGGAAGTTTTGAAACACTCTTTTCAACACGGGCAGAGCAGGCCGAACAAGTCATGCCTGTTATATCGAACTGTTCCTTTTGCAACTTTATCCCTTCTTTCTCAATATATTGCACCCCTCCCCTGTAGGGTACTCATAATTTATAAATAATGAGGTCCAAAGCATTGGGGAAAATGCTAAAAACCTCTTGCGAAAAATAATAGTGTACACCCGACCATTCTCATGACCGATTCATATTATACCTGTATCTTTCTTATTTTGTCCGCTCCACAAAGTAGGTTTTTGACTCCAAAAGGAATTTCCCATTTTTTTCAATCCATTCCGTAGGTTTTTGACTCCAAAAGGATGTATCCGCTCCAAAACTATTGACTACTAAAAAAATCATTCATATACTAATCGCATGAACGATTAAACAATCGTTTAATCATTCATTAGTCTAACCAAAAAAATATATTTAGAAAGGGGATCTTTATAATGAAAAAGACCATTAAACTTATTGACCTGGATTGCGGACACTGCGCAGCCAAAATTGAAAATGCTGTAAAAAAAATTGACGGAGTAACTAATGTATCTGTAAGCTTCATCAAACAGAAAATGGATCTCGAAGCTCCCGATGATAAATTCGATGCCATTTTTGCAGAAGCCAAAAATCTTATCAAGAAAATCGAACCGGACGTAACAGTTAAATTGTAAATCGGTTCAATGGAGAACAAACAAATGAACATTATAAATACAGTAAAAAATGCAGCTTTCAATACCGCTTTGACATCCACACTGCATTATTTGGAGAAAGACCCTGAAATTAATATTCCAAAAGCTATGGATCTCATTGATAAAGTAGTGCCGGATGGGTGGTATGAGAGTCAAAGAGCAGCGTTTCGTAAAGCAATAACGGAAAAAAACAATTGGTACCAACTTATTTTAAAAGCTTACCAGTTGGATGAAGGCGTCAGAAAAACTTTCTTTCGGAATTTCATCATGAATTCAGCTTTAAAGGGTAGCGCCATACAGGAGGAAATTGCCCAGCGTGAAAATTGTAATGTACCGTGGGCAATTCTCTTAGACCCAACATCTGCGTGCAATCTGCATTGTACCGGATGTTGGGCTGCAGAGTACGGTCATAAGCTCAGCCTTAGCCTAGACACTATTGATAATATCATTCAGCAAGGTAAGGAACTCGGTACATATATGTATATATATACCGGCGGTGAACCTATGGTTCGCAAAAAAGATTTAATAACATTATGCGAACGCCATCCAGATTGCGAATTTCTCTCGTTCACAAACGGAACTTTAATTGATGAAGAATTCTGTAAAGAAATGATCAGGGTAAAAAACTTTGTTCCGGCAATTAGCTTAGAAGGATTTGAGGGGGCCAACGATGGCCGAAGAGGTAAAGGTGTATTTACCAAAGTACAAAATGCTATGAAATTGCTGAAAAAGCATAATTTACCTTTTGGAATCTCAACTTGTTATACCAGTGCAAACTACCAAGATATTACCAGCGAAGCCTTTTTTGATATGCTGATTGATGCAGGCGCAATGTTTGTGTGGTTTTTCCATTACATGCCAGTTGGTAATGATGCTGTACCTGCACTTCTACCAACGCCGGAACAGCGAAAGCTTATTTATGAGCGTATTCGGCGTTTTAGAGAAACTAAACCTATATTCAGTATGGATTTTCAGAATGATGCTGAATATGTAGGCGGATGTATTGCAGGTGGACGAAGATATCTCCATATTAACGCTGCAGGAGATGTGGAACCTTGCGTATTCATTCACTATTCAAATGCAAATATTCATGAATGCAGCTTATTAGATTCCTTGAAAAGTCCTCTATTTATGGCATATCACAATGGACAGCCATTTAACCAAAATATGCTCCGGCCATGCCCCATGCTGGAAAATCCTAAATATCTACGAAAAATGGTTAAGCAATCAGGTGCAGAATCAACTGACCTGCAATCTCCTGAATCTGTAGATCATCTATGTGATAAATGCGAACTTTATGCTGAAAATTGGGAAAAAACAGCAAATGAGCTATGGTATGAAAATGAACGTCAGACCAAATCATAGCTGATATTATTTTACTGAAAGGAGTGGAAATGAATGACTAAACGGCAAAAAAAATTACTTACCCGAATTATCATTGCGGCTGTCATATATATTGCAGGCATATTTCTTCCACTTGAAGGAATTCCTCAATTAACACTATATTTGTTATGCTATGCCGTTATTGGTTGGGATATAGTATGGAAAGCCATTACAAATATTACACATGGCCAGATTTTTGATGAAAACTTTTTAATGACGATTGCAACTGTCGGCGCTCTTGTTCTCGGAGAATACTCAGAAGGTGTTGCGGTTATGCTATTTTATCAAATTGGTGAATGGTTTCAATCCTATGCCGTAAGTAAATCCCGAAAATCTATTACAAATCTTATGGATATAAGACCTGACTATGCAAATGTAGAGCGAAACGGAGAGCTGCAACAAGTGGACCCAGAAGAGGTCAAAGTAGGCGACATTATCATCGTCCGACCTGGCGAAAGAATTCCTTTAGACGGAACAATACTTAAAGGAACATCTACTTTAGACACTTCTGCTCTTACAGGTGAATCTATGCCACGTGACGTAGAAGCCGGAATGGATGTTATCAGCGGTTGCATCAATCAAACTGGTATTCTGCATATCAGAACCACAAAAGAATTTGGAGAATCAACCGTATCCAAAATACTTGACTTAGTGGAAAATGCCAGTGATAAAAAAGCTAAAACGGAGAACTTTATAACAAGATTTGCGAAGTATTATACACCTGCTGTTGTTATTGGTGCTCTTGCTTTAGCAATCTTACCTCCCTTAATAACCGGTCAGCCATTTATGGCATGGATATATCGTGCATTAACATTTTTGGTTATTTCCTGCCCGTGTGCATTAGTTATTTCAATTCCACTCAGCTTTTTTGGCGGTATCGGTGGTGCCTCTAAGAGTGGTGTCTTGGTAAAGGGAAGCAATTACTTGGAAATACTAGCCAACACAGAAATCGTAGTATTTGATAAGACGGGCACATTAACAAAAGGATCTTTTGCCGTAACAGAACTTCGTACAGAAGGTGTTTCTAAAGATCAATTACTTGAGATTGCCGCATATGCGGAAGATTACTCGAACCATCCAATATCACAATCCATTAAGAAGGCTTACAACAAAGTGATCGATTCATCCAGAATTCAAGATGTTCAGGAAATTGCCGGACATGGTGTGCATGCTATCATTGATGGTCAATCAGTATTTGCTGGTAATACAAAATTAATGGAACGTGAAGGAATCACTATTCCTTATACTTCAGATGTCGGCACGCTGATTTACATTGCCGTTAATAATAAGTATTGGGGACATATCGTTATCGAGGATGAAATCAAGCCTGATGCGGCGGAAGCAATAACTTCACTGAAAAGCTGTGGAGTTCGTCAAACAATCATGCTGACAGGCGACTCTGATGCAGTTGGTCAAAAAGTTGCATCAAAACTTGGACTTGATCATGCATATACTGAATTGCTACCTGCTGACAAAGTAGAACGCGTAGAACGTCTTTTGTCAGGCAAAAATGATAAAACCAGTCTGGCATTTGTTGGAGACGGAATTAATGATGCCCCTGTTCTGGCAAGAGCCGATGTAGGAATTGCTATGGGCGGCCTTGGTTCCGATGCCGCTATTGAGGCTGCTGATGTAGTATTAATGACCGATGAACCATCAAAAATTGCTACTGTAATAAAGATTGCCCGAAAAACACTTCGTATAGCTCATGAGAATATTGTTTTTGCTTTAGCAGTAAAATTTCTCGTATTGTTTTTAGGTGCTATCGGCTATGCTTCTATGTGGGCTGCTGTTTTCGCTGATGTAGGTGTATCTGTTATTGCCATTCTTAATGCCATACGCGCTATGAATGTCAAAAAATATAATTAGAGAATTCAAACTAAATTTCAATTCTCTATAATGCCAACTACCTATAAGAAAACAATGTTTAAACAATGCGCTGCATTTCAATACGACTATTGAAATGCAGCGCATTTACACTACTCTATGGGACAAGACATTTCAAACATGGCATCTATAGCTTCATGAAGGAAATGTGCCTGATTTGTATTTGATATTTTATAGTACACTTCCTTTCCTTCACGCCTGCTTTCAATCAGTTTATTATCCTTTAGTGTCCTTAGGTGGTGGGACACAGCAGGTTTGCTCATATTCAGCGCTGCCGCAATATTAGTAACACATTCCTCGCAATGACAAAGAAGCCATAATATTCGTAACCGGCTCCCATCACCAAGCTGCTGAAAAAGAATAGACACTTCTTGAAAACTTTCAGTAGTTGGCATATTCTCTAACACACGATCAATACTTTGACCGTGATTATGAGGTAAGTTGTAATGTGACATTATATCTCCTCCTACTATCAATCTTATGATAGTTCTTGACTTAAAGATTGTCAATATATATAGGGGAAAGAGGTGATTATTTGAAAATAGAAAATAATATTCCATCCAGCATCGAATTAGAACAGCTCACTAAATTATACCGGGCTATGGGCGATCTAACCAGAATGAAAATACTATGGTTTTTAATGGAGGGAGAACTTTGTGTAAGTGAATTAGCATATAAAATGGATTTTAATGAATCAGCCATTTCACATCAATTAAAGTCACTACGTTCCGCCCATTTGGTTAAATCAAGAAGATCTGGAAAGAATATATTTTATCGATTAAGCGACGATCATGTGAAATGGATTCTAGCGCAAACACTAGAGCATATATCAGAAAAAGAGTGAATGCTCTCTAATAAAGCATATTGAGAGATATAAGGGCTGCTATAAAACGCAGCCCTTCATTTTTCTTAATCAGTCTCGATATAATCTCTATTCTTTATTTGCAACAGATTGTTTGGATCATGCATCCATTCCATCAAAATATTAACAAGCACTAATCTGATTAGGCAATTTAAACACCTCAATTGATCTTGAAATACTGAACTCTCAGCGTCTTCAGTAGCTCCACCATATTTCCCCTTCCGCATAGGAAATAATTCTCTCAAAATTTCTCTGGCCTCTTTAAGAATACCATGAATTACTTTATGCCTTATATGCGTCAACTTATCAAAAATATCTTTTTCTGACAGATCTTTATTGATGAATGGTTGTAATCCTAAATATGTTATACTATCCTTTTTTAAAAATTGTGGCAGCTTTCTACTACACTCTTCACGAATAAAATTCCCTTTATCTCTTTTTTCTTTATCGGTCAAAATCAAAATTTCGATTAATGCATAAAACGTTAATACTGCACTAAAATTAGAATTGTAAGAATTCTCCAAACATTGTATTGCAAGATTTAATATATGCCAAGTCTCTTCGATACACATACTCTTTGTATAGGTTTCGAGCCCCTTTACATATGTTGTTAGAGATGTCTCATCCATAGGAAGATTCAACCAAGAAAAATAATGATACAGTAATGTATCAAAACTATCTTCATTGCATCGATCTATTCGATTGCCATATATTGAGGTTAATTCCGATTTTTCAAATAATTCTGGTAACACGTATAGATATTTGTCTCCACATTTATAAAGACGTAAAACTCCTCCTAATATATAAGTGTAGGGTTTAGATACCCCAACAGCCAGTTGGGTTC
>OHCH01000218.1_pt1 | contig 18807 bp, 20 predicted proteins | sample 1566771 | NCBI WGS metagenome assembly OHCH01 (sample SAMEA3879501, study PRJEB24766) | human gut metagenome | biome: human-associated habitat; feature: feces | place: USA | collected 1985/1987
CTTTCTTGTCTGCATTTTGGACAATAAAGGGGATAATTCTCCAAAACAGTGTCCTTCCTAATTTTATTACGGGTTTTGCTCCCACAAACAGGACACAATATCCATTCGCATTTCATCATAATTAGTCTCTAATCCTTTCAAATCTCATTTTATATGACTTTTGCAAGCTGTTAAGCTAACTTGTGGAACATATGCCGAACCTTATCTATACGGCTATTCGGGCGGCGGGGTTGGCAAATAAATTTACCAATAGCTGGCTGGTATCCTTTTAACTCTGTCAAGCAGACTCCCTGCCCATTTGTGAAATAAGTTAAATCGTTCCTGTATTCTTGAATACATCTAGCAGGGATTTCTCCTTTCAGAATGACCTCGTCATTCTTTATCTGAGTACTTACAATATCTGCACAATACCTTGGAGCATCATGATACGCCCGTGAGAGATATTCCTGCGGTGCATAAATTTCAAAGTGGAGATATGGCTCTAATAGTTCTGTCCCTGCTTTTTTTAAAGCCTGCTCCAATACGATAGGGGAAAGCAGCCGAAAGTCTGCGGGGGTACTTACAGGACTATAATACAATCCATATTCAAAACAGATTTTACAGTCTGTCACTTTCCATCCATACAGCCCCTGCTCGCAGCCATAAAGAACCCCCTCCATAACCGCATTTTGGAACGATTGATTTAAATATCCAAGTGAAACTCTGCTTTCATACTGCACTCCGCTTCCAATAGGGAGCGGCTCTATGGACAACCCGACAGAAGCCCAGAAAGGATTTGGCGGGACTTCTATGTGGATGGTATATTCTGCTTTTCTAAGCGGTCTTTCCATATATATAACAGTAGGCTCTTTTATTTCTGCCTCCACATGATATTTTTCCTCAAGGATGGCACAAATGACTTCCATCTGCACATTCCCCAAAAAAGAAAGTATAATCTCATGCGTTGTAGTATCCACATAATATTTTAAAAGAGGGTCGCCATCTGAAATTTCTGTAAGTGCCCCAAGCAATATTTCCCGCTGTTCAGATTTCTTTACTGCAATCGTTGTTTGGAGCATAGGGAGAGGATTTTCAATAAATTTTCTCTGCGGCAACAGTATTTCGTTCCCCAAAATACTGTTTAGCTGCAAAACATCATTTGGTAAAATTACAATATCACCAGAGCAGGCTGTATCGGATGAATATAATTCACCGTTTGTCGGAACACACATCTCTGTGATTTTTATTTTCTCTTTTTCAGATATTCTAATAACATCCCTCAAATGCAATGTTCCGCTATATATACGCACATAAACAAAACGCCGCCTTTTCTCTGAATATTCAATCTTAAAAACCTGCCCGCATAGTTCAGATTGACCTTCAGGCGTTGATGAATAAAATTTACTGGCAATTACTTCTATAAGCTGCCGAATCCCCAGATTGTTTTTAGCGCTTCCGTGATAAACGGGAAATAACGTTCCGTTTTGGAATCTCCTGTTTTCTTCCTGTTCCAGTTCTGACATTTTAAACGGTTTCCCTGACATATATTTCTCTAATAGTTCATCGTTTCCCATAATTACCGCATCCCACTGTTCCATATCGTCATTGTCCGTTACATTTATATGGGGATGCTGCCCAACCTTTTGCTTCACTATAATTTCCGAAGAAAGCTTTGCTTTCATTTCCCGATATACCATTGGCAAATCAATCCCCTCTTGGTCAATTTTATTGATGAAAAAAATTGTCGGAATCTTCATTATCTGTAGTGCATGAAACAGTATACGGGTCTGTGCCTGTATGCCATCCTTTGCAGAAACTAATAATACTGCTCCGTCTAATACGGATAAAGAACGGTATACTTCCGCCAAAAAATCCATATGGCCTGGCGTATCTATAATGTTGACTTTTACATCCTCCCACTGAAAAGATGTCACTGCTGTCTGGATAGTGATTCCCCTTTGACGCTCCAAATTCATTGTATCTGTCCTTGTTGTGCCTTCATCTACGCTCCCTAGTTCTGCAATTGCACCACTGGTATACAATAAACTTTCCGTTAATGTTGTCTTTCCTGCGTCAACGTGAGCCAGAATGCCTAAGTTAATTATTTTCATGTGATTTTCCTCCTATCAACACCCAAAAAAGGGCATAAAAATACCCAGTGATAAATACTCCTATCACTGGGTAAATAACTCCAATAGCCCCAAAACACTTATATGTTTTCGGGCATATAAAATTACATGATAAAAGTATTCTTAAACTGGGTACAAAAAACTAAGCCCCATATTAAAAGTGAAACGGGACTGCTACTTTTTGTTCCCACTATCAAATTGACAGTTTATTTAAGAATACCTTGCCGCATATTTATTAACTCCTTGTATAATACTGAATCTAATTATATTCCTTAACCCTTTATTTGTCAAGCTGACAAACTAAAGCAGAAAAAGCGGCAGGATTTCCCCCTGCCACTAATCATCTGTTTATGCAAAAATAATTTCCTTTTCCACAATCTCCCTCGCACAAGCCCTTATGTTATTCATTCTTCCAGTCCATTTTAAGGCGTTTTCTGCCTTTAACTGTTCTGTTATGCCCTGTGCTTGTTTCATGCCCTCTATGAGCCGTTCAAAGCGTTCCTGTGCCTGTCTGTCAATGTCGGCAAGGTAAGCATTGAGCCTGCCGCTTGTGAGAAGATTGGTGTATGTAATTTTGCGGTACTCCCGCAGATAGTCCAAGTGCCGCCGTCCGAATAAGTCTATCGGCTGTTCCTTTTCGGGTGGTATGGTAAGGCAGGGTAAAATGTATTCGCCTTGCCGTTCGTATCTGCCGCCCATTTCCTCAAAGATTGATTGTACCATTTGTTTTTCCTCCAAATAAGATATTCACTCCATAATCATGTCTGCTATCATTAACACAATTTACGTTTTCTCCTTATCTGGTTTCATTCATGGCTGGGAGAGAGTTTTTCCAGCAGTATGCAAATTATAAAGGGTACTCCGACAAAGGAACTGATAGAGCAGATCGTAGCAGACACCAACGATAAGGCAAAAATGGAAATCATGCAGTTTAGCGGCATGGACGATAAGACACTTTCGGGAGTTTTTGCGGAGCTTTCAAACCATATCACGGTATTTGCAACGAGTGACGATTTACAACGGGCATTGTCGGGAGAGGGACGCAGTATCACACCCGCAGACATTGAGGGTGGATATGACATTTTCTGCTGTATTCCAGAGCATAAGCTGGAAGAATGGAAAGACCTTTTAGGTATGATGTGTAATCAGTTCTTAAAATCCTTTGAGCGCAGGGGAGAGGGCAATAAGACACCTATTCTGTTTCTGATAGACGAGTTCCCAAGACTGGGAAAAATAGAAGCCATCAGTAATGGACTGGCAACTTTGCGAAGCAAGAAAATACATATTGCGCTTATCGTTCAGAGCAAGAGCCAGCTTAACGCAATCTATGGAAAAGATGTTGCGGAAGTCATAGCTGACAACTGTCCATATAAGGCAATACTGAAAGCCAGCGAACCCGAAACGCAGGAATGGTGTTCTAAGCTGGTCGGCACTTATGATAAGAAAAAGGTTTCCAGCAATTACAACGCCGATATACTGGGTGTTGGAAAGGGACAGGGGACAAGCTCCAGCACAGAGGAAAAGCGTATTATCAAACCCGAAGAATTTGCCTATTTGAAAGATGTTGTGTGCGTGTTCCCGAATGGTTATAAGAGGTTGCAGAAAGCAAACTATTATGAAGATAAGACATTCACGGATAGAATGTAGGAAAGGAGAAACTATGAACGAAAACAACGCAAATTTATGTGAAATGGAACAGGAAATTTTTCAAATAAAAGATAAGTATAAACCTTATTTTGAATTAGAGAAAGAGAACAGAAAATTAAAGATAGAACGCTTAGAAATGTTGCATACCGCAGAGAAATTTTTGTTTGCTCTTATCGCAGCTCTTTTAGTAGATTTACTTAACAAAATGATATTTTAAGATTAGGAAATGCAAAAAGGAACGCCATACTCTGTAAGGCGTTCCTTTTTACTCATTGGCGTAGATATAAAGTGCCGTCTGCAAGCGTGTTAGTGCAAAGAAAATGACAATATATCCGACAACATATATGGTTTTTGTAGTATGAAAAATGGCTTGCCAGCTATCCGCAGAAATCAACTTGTAAATCTGCCAAACAAGGAAAAGAACAGGGATAACTGCAAGAGTATAGATTGTTAGAAACAGAGGAAATATTTTTGTGAGTACGGTTGCAAAAAATAGTAGAATTTTCGGTTTTTCTCTTGACGCTTTGCTTAATATCTGTTCTTCTTTTTTCCTTTGCCGCTTTTCTTTCTTTGTTTCGGGATATTGAACAGGCTTACCAAATTTTGAATAGTCAATTTTAATCTGACAATCATCAAGTTCCTGCATGAATTTTTTATATTCATCGGGTTTCATAGTCCTGCGTAATATATCCTGCTTTTCAGCAAGAGTTCTTTTCAATTCTTCCGATGATAAATCTTTGTAATTACTCATTGATATTTCCCTTAATAATAGTTTTTACTGTGTCAATCGTAACCAGCTTTTGAAGCAGTTTTTCAAAGTCGGCAGGTTCGATTTTTTCACAACGAAGATATTTTTCTGCAAGTGCGCCGTTCTCGATAAGGCGGCGTGTTCTTTGCGCTCTTTCAAGTTTGCTCTGCTTTGCTTGAATGGCTTTCTTTTGAGCCTTTAATTGTTCCATTTTCTTTTCAAGTTCTTCTAATTTTTGTTCGGGTGTTTTTCGTTCAGCCATAATATAACCGCCTTTCTGTTTTCTTTTTTATTGCTATAATCGGATTATACCATAATGCGACAGAATAGGCAATATGAAAGCGCATGACAGGCACACCGCTATTAAACGGTGTGCGGCGCTCCTTATTTCAGAAATACAAATGTGCTAACAGCACATTTACATTTCTTTCATGCGGAACGCATGATATAGCCGCCGCATATAGATTATCGCTATCATGAAGCTATTGCAGAAATGATAGTTTGCGTTTATAATTTAAGCGAGCGAAGCGGCGGCAATATCACGAAGTGCGCACTTATACTCAACCTACGGTTGAGTGTGCGCTCTCCGAGTGGTCTTGCAGACGGCTACCGCAAAATAGAGAAATGCTATTCGCATTTTCTATTTCATGCGGCAAGCACATCAACAATATTTGCTATTCGCAAATATTTGTTTCTGTACTTGTTGGATTTCCTCACCGTGAGGAAATCCATATAAAAGCGTAGAACGAAAAAAAGACAAAGGGGGCGTTAAGCTATGGCTATATATCATTGCACTTGTAAAATTATAAGCAGAGGAAAAGGGCGTTCTGCTGTTGGTTCAGCGGCATACCGCAGTGGAGAAAAATTGAAAAATGAGTATGACGGAATAGAACATGATTATACAAAAAAAGGCGGTGTAGTATATAGCGAGGTTATGTTATGTGAAAACGCACCGAAAGAATATAAGGATAGGTCTACACTTTGGAACGCAGTTGAAAGAATAGAAAAAAACAGTTCTGCACAGTTAGCAAGAGAATATGAGGTTGCATTACCAGTGGAACTAAACCGAGAAGAACAGATACAACTTGTCCGTGATTTTACAAAAGCAAATTTCACGGATAAGGGAATGTGTGCAGACTTTGCTATTCATGATAAAGGGGACGGAAACCCTCATGCTCATATTATGCTTACAATCCGACCAATAGAGAAAGACGGAACATGGGGAGCAAAAGCAGTAAATGAATATGTGCTTAACAAAAATGGCGAAAGGATATTACAGAAGATTGATAAGCAAAATCGAAAAATTTACAAAAGAGTAAAGAAAGATACAACAGATTGGAACACAAAAGAGTTTTTACAAAATACCCGTTCAGACTGGGCGGCAAAAGTAAATACAGAACTTGAAAGAAGAAACATTCCGCAGAGGGTAGACCACAGAAGTCTAAAGGAACAGGGAGTTGACAGAGTACCAACAATTCATGAGGGCGGAGCGAGAAAATTAGAGAAGCGAGGAATTAAAACTGACCGTGGGAAGATAAACAGAGAAATCAAAACAGCAAATGGACAGATGCAAACAATAGATATTCTGACTAAGCAGACACAAAAAGAAATTATAAATATCAGAGAAGATATTGAATGGAATAAACAGCATGAACATATTGCAAAAATTGAACGAATGTTACCAAAAGCCACAGAAGAAAATAAAAATGTGCTTTTGAGATTGCAAACTGAAATGCTCAAAACCTATAACATAGCGAAGCGTTTAGAGCCAACCACAGCCAGTGCAGAAAGAACAATAGAATGTGATGGGCGTAAAGTTCCATATTTTGATTATCATAAAGACAAGCTGATAGGAGATATTTCATTCATACGGGATAAAATAGAGAGCAGTCTTGAAGCAATAAGAGAAAGGGCAAAAACAGCAGAACCACAGAGCGGTTTTGTCGCAAGGCGTGAAAGTATAATGCGGCAGGAGCAACCAAAGCAGGACGCACCGAAAATTGATACTGCCTATGCAGAAGAAATGGCAAGAAAACTTTCAGCGTTGCGCAGTGAATTTGTAAAAGCCATGGTACAGAGTGCAGAGCGTACCAGCTATCAGCCGAACCCGATCTATGAAAGACAGGCAAACGAAATAGAGAGTATTTCAAAGACCATATCGGAACAGAGCCGAACTATAAAGAGCTTGCAGGAAGAAAGGGACAAGTTGGGTATCTTCAAAGGCAGGGAGAAAAAAGAACTGCAAAACAAAATTGATAATTTTGAGAGATTGCGCAGGAGTAATCTTGACAAGCTGGGTGCGCTTGGTGTGTCCGAACCGTCCAAGGCAGATGAAGCGGTAAAAGAAAAAAGAAGCGTGGCGGCACAGGAGCAGAACAGGGCAAAGGCGGCTATGCAGAACAGAGGGGCAAAGGAGAGAGCCGAAGAAGTAAAAGCGGCATTTCTCGAAGCGGCGAAGCAGATACCGGCAGACCAACGGCAGGAAATACTTGACCGTATGGGACAGCAGAAAGAAATTCCAACCATGGGACGATTGCAGTATTACCAAGCCGAAGCCGAAGCACGCCGCCAGCTTGACACTGCATTGAAGCAAGAAGCACAGACGAGGGAACGGAACAGGACACATGACCGTGACAGAGGTATATAACACGGTATTTGCCCCATAGAGCCGTTTGGTGGTTTTCATGGTGTATTTCCTTAATGGGGGAAATAAGACTGCTCTAATAAGCCGTGACGCTCTCACAGGGGCAGTATAGAAAAGTAATCAAGGGGAAGTTACTCAAAGAGTGAGCAACTTCCCCTTTTCTTATTGTGCGGCGTTCCATTTCGTCAAGGGCAAGGCAAGCGGCAGGAGCCGCCCTTGACTGCATTTCTCACCCATCAGCGGCGAGATACCCGTTAAAAGCCGTGTAAGCCGCATAGACGAATGATTTATTAGAAGATGGGAAAAACTACATACAGAGCGAGAAAACGGCTTTATAGGGCAATATGCGGCACAGGTGACATAGGTAAATAAAATATATTGATAATCTAAGTCCCCTATGACCTAAATAGAGGTAAAAAAACCTATTGATAATCTAAGTCCCCTATGACTTCAAAAAAAGGTGGAAATACTTCATTGATAATCTAAGTCCCCCTTGACGAAGTGGGGCATTACTCATATACTAAAAGGTGGAAATACTTCATTGATAATCTAAGTCCCCCAAGTAGGGTGTGGGGCTATTATATATTATTCAGCAGAGAGGAGTTTTTATACATGAGGATTGAGGGTTTTGATGTTACTTATTTATCTTCCTATGATGGGTTGCCTGTAAAAAATCATTTGCCTGTGGAGTTGAGGGAACGGTTCAAGACAGAGAACCAATGGTTGGAAAGTGGTTATGTGCTGGTGGTTGGTGCAGTTGGTTTGGAAATGCACCCTACGGCTGTAAGTAGGACTTTATGTACTTATTATCTTGATACGCAGGTAGAAGAACGGTAAAAAGGAACTTGCATTTTTCTTATTTATGTTATATAATGTAAATAAGATATATAATATATATCATGTAAATAAGGAAGTGTTGTACTATGGCTAAGAAAGAACCACCGCAGGAGTATATAGAAGTATTGGAAGTTTTGAATGTGCTTTATGATGAGGTGGACGGTTGCTCTTTTTATGATTATATTTTCCCCGATAATCAGAAGCAGGGGGAGCAGTGTAGTCACTATGAAAAGCCTAATGCAGTTTATCTTTATACCGATGAAAAAGACAGTGGGACAAGGAGAAGATTAAGGCGTCGCATAATGCTTTCAGATACATGGAAAGAAGATTATATAAATTATGTGGAGCAGAACCCATCTACTTTGTGTAGTGGGATTGCGTATCGAGGTAGGGCGAATAATTTAGAGAACGCTCAACGTATGTATGCGCTGGCGATTGACCTTGACGGGGTTGGATTGTATGAATTAAAAAATTTGTTGTTAAGATTTGGACAACCAGCGGAAAATATTCGCACACTTCCTGTTCCAACTTTTCTTGTAGTGAGTGGCACGGGACTTCATGTGTATTACGTTTTTGAAGAAGCGATAGACCTTTTTCCGAATATCAAGTTGCAAATGAAGTCTTTGAAATATGACCTTACTTTTAGAATGTGGGACTATAAATCGACTTCCAAGAAAGATAAAGTGCAGTATCAGTCAATCGTTCAAGGTTTTCGTATGGTGGGGAGCATTAACCCGAAGTATGATGTTGAAGTGAAAGCGTTTCAGATTGGCGGTAGGGTAACGTTAGAGTATCTTAATTCCTATGTGAAGCCGCAGAATAGGGTTGATGTGAATCGGCGTTTTGCCCCATCTAAGATGTCAAGGGAGCAGGCTAAGGAAAGTTATCCCGAATGGTATCAGCGTGTAGTCGTAGAGAAGAACAAGCGGCAAAAGAAATGGGACATAAAAGGCAAGCAGGGCTTCGCTCTGTATAATTGGTGGCTGAACCGAGCAGGGGAGATTACGGGCGGTCACAGATACTATTATCTGATGTGTCTTGTCATTTATGCTTGTAAGTGTGATGTGCCGAAAGAGAAGCTGAAAGCGGATATGTATGAAGTGTTTGATAAGCTGAAACTGATAGAGCATGACAATCCATTGACGGAAGAAGATGTGGAGAGCGCATTAGAGGTATATAGCAAGGAGTATTACAATTTTAAGATTTCAGATATTGAGTATCTAACAGATTTGCATATTGAGAGAAATAAAAGAAATGGACGAAAACAATCAGAGCATATAAAAAGAATTACGTTGTTGCGTGATAGTGATTACCCGAATGGTGAGTGGAGAAACAAAAATGGTAGACCGAGTGCAGAAAGTGTGGTTGAAGCATTTTTGAGGGAAAATCCCGAGGCAAGAAAGTGTGATGTTATAAGGGGCACGGGACTTGATAAAAAGACAGTTTACAAATATTATGAAGCGGCAAAAGAAAAAACGCAGTTAAAACCAGCAGAGCCGATCGTAGCGGCAGGATTGGACACGGAAGAATTACGGGCGGTGTTTTCTCGCTGTGAGAATTTGCAGAGAATAGGGCGAGTTGACCGAGTTAATCACCGTGATTAAATTCAAACGAATAATATACATAATAGCAATAACATAAATACAGAAAATAAGTTATTGCTATTATGCTGTATGAATATATGAGAGGTGGAAATACTATAAATAGTAAAGAAAAATTAAAGAAATATTCTTTACTTTTTCTTTGTTCTTGTATATACTATAAGTAAGAAAGGAGTGTTGTATATGTCACAGGCAGTTAATGTTAATTTCAAGCTGGACGCAGATGTAAAAAAGAGCATGGAACAGGCGTGTTCTGAATTAGGTCTTTCCATGAGTGCGGCGTTCACTGTGTTTGCTAAAAAAGTAGGCAGAGAAAAGCGTATTCCTTTTGAGGTATCGGTAGACCCGTTTTATTCTGATAGCAATATCCGTTATTTGGAAAATATCGTGAGTGATATTAAGGACGGCAAAGCCCATTTCGCAGAGCATGACTTGATAGAGGTGGACTAATGAGGTTGCTATGGGAAGATAGAGCGTGGAGTGATTATCTGTATTGGCAGACGCAGGATAAGAAAACGCTGAAAAGAATTAACGGACTTATCAAGGATATTCAGAGAAGCACCTTTGAGGGTATCGGGAAGCCTGAACCGCTAAAGGAAAATCTAAGCGGTATGTGGAGCAGGCGTATTGATGATACCAACAGAATTGTTTACTATGAGAAAGACGAGATAATCTATATTGTTTCGTGCAAAGGGCATTATGAAGATTGAAAGGGGGACGGGCAACCGCCCTCTTTTTTTACTCACGGTGAGTAAAAAAAGTCCTCACCGTGAGGACTTTTCTCTTTTATCGCTTAAATCTGTATGGAAAAGGATTGACATATATAAATTATGGTGGTACAATAACATATATAAATTATATAACTTATATATGTTATACAACAAACGTAAAGGAGTGTGACCCTATGAGAATTGTAGCTGTGGCTAATCAAAAAGGGGGCGTTGGTAAAACGACAACCTCACAAGCCTTGACCGCAGGGTTAGCAGATAAGGGATATAAAGTACTGGGAATTGACCTTGACCCACAGGGAAATCTTTCTTCTGCTTGCGGTTCGGTGAATTATAACGTACCGACTATTTATGAGCTGATGAAACGGGAAGTGACCGCAGAGGAAACGATCCAGCACATGAACGGTGGATATGATATAATCCCCTCAAATATCATGCTTGCAGGAGCAGAACAGGAGCTTTCACAGACAGGAAAGGAACATAGGCTGAAAGAAGCGATTGCCGCCGTATCGGATAACTATGATTATATCATTGTTGATACGCCGCCCTCGTTGGGTGTGCTGACGGTCAACGCATTTACAGCGGCAAGTGATATTCTGATACCTACAACGGCAGGAATATTTGCGACTACGGGAATTAACCAGCTTAATGAAACTGTAAAGAGCGTACAGAAGTATTGCAACCCGAATGTGAAGATAACGGGTATTTTGTTTACTCGTTTCAATCCGAGGGCAAATATCAGCAAGCAGATAAAGGAACTTACGGAGCAGTTGAGCCAGTATATTTCTGCACCGATTTATAAGACCTATATCCGTTCTGCAGTAGCAGTGGAAGAAGCACAGGCGAACAGGGTAGATATATTTGACTATGCAGAAAAATCAACGGTATCAGAGGACTACAAAGCCTTTATAGAGGAATTTCTGAAAGGAGAGCAGGAGTAATGGCAGGAAAGGCAAAATTTGACCAAGAAGCGGCGTTTAAGTCGATTATAGGAGCAGGAGCAACAGAGGACGAGAAGAAAGCGGATAAGCCAGCAGGAAAGGGCAGACCGCCAGTTGAGAGAGAAACAAAAAAGCGTGTTAGCCTTGCTCTTTATCCGAGCAGTTACGGAGCTTTACAGAAAATTGCCTATGTGAACCGTCAGAGCGCAAGTGATATAGTGTCGGAATTGATAGCCGATTATGTAGCCGCAAACGCTGGAAAGCTGAAAGAGTACGATAAAATCAAAACTGAATAACAGGCATAAGTTATGTATATTATGCGATATATATAACTTGCATAATAGCAATAACATGGAAAGCGAGGTGCGGCGATGAATACGGTAATAAAGGGAACAAAGACAATCGCAGAGTACAAGCGTGTTCGTGAGGATATGGAGAACTTAGCCAGGGCGAATTATGCCAGGCATAAAGAAGCCTTTGAAGAATGGGGAGAGGGCGAGCCTGTAAAGGCGTGGTTTGACTTTGAGGGGAACTTCTGTATCGAGTACGAAAGCGGCAAATGGTGGCACTATAACGATAAGGGGGAATGGTGGTAGGTATGGCAGGACAACAGCAAGAAGAAATTGAAACAATCAGATCGAGAACAATCGAAGTCAAATTATCGGACGCTGATGTAAAGCGTATTTCTGAAAAGGCGGCGGCACACGGTTTGACCGTGGGGGAGCTGATAGAGAATTTTATCGGTGATTTAGTATGCGGAACATATAGTAACGGTTCTGATGAAAGAATGTATGCGGAACAGTGGTTTGAGCGTTGCTGGTTTGGAATGTTCCCCGACCTCACTTTTTTAAGGTATCTGATTGAGTGGGGTGGACTTGATGAAGTTATAGGTGCATGGGAAAATATAAAGAGTACCGAAGAAAATATACAGACCAGCGAAGAAGCACTTGCAAGCGGCGTGATGAAAGGCAGGGGTGGAAGAACCTACACATGGAAAGACCTCACTAACGGAAAGGGAACGCCTTGTTATTCCAGTAAAGAAGAATGGGAACAGGAAGAAAGAACGGTTATATCTGATTGGCGAGAAGAAGTTGAAGCAGACAAACAGACACTTTCGGAATACTGGAACGAATATACCGAGCAGAAAAAGGAATATAAGAACGGTACATTTGAGGAAGAAATGAAAAAAGTCCTTGACTATTGGCAGGAGTATCAGAGCTTTTTAGATGAAAAAGCCGAGATATAAGGCAAAATTAAATTTTCAAAATGAGAAAGGAAAAAGATTATGGGAAAAGCGATTATTGCATTTATATTAAGTGTAGGGGTAGGTACATGGTTATCATTTTTTAATCACGGAATTGGAGTAGTAGTATCAATTAGTATTATAGGGGCGTTTCTTATTTATCAAAATGAGAATAAAAAAGACGAGTAAAAAAGGAGGGGATTCCCCTCCTTTTTTTTACCAAGATATTGTTTTTTGAGAACCACGCTCATCATAGTTGCTACCACCGGAAATGGAGAAGCTACCATAAGATGAAACATTAACACTAAGCCCTAATTCTGCTTTTGGGTGAACATAGTGACCATACAGAGTTGTTGAACCGCTGGTAGTTGTTGATTTTGGAGCAAGTTTGAATGTGCCACTTCCATATAATTTAGTCGGTTGAACTCCAATATAACCTTTTAAGTCAGCATACCAAGAAACGCCAGCATTACTTGCGTTGGCATAACCATTTTCAGAAGAATGAGTTTGGTTTGTATAAGGTCCTAAAAGCTCTCCATTTGGACCAATCACATAGCCATCATACTTATCAACTTTAGAAAAGCTATTATCCGTCATCTGAAATTTGCTGTCATCCCATGAAACAGAAGTAGGGTCTTGCCAGCGGAAAAACGGAAGATTAAGCCAGTTATAATTGTAAGTAACTTTGATGTAAGAAAGTTTTGTGTTCTTGGCTGCAGGGCTTCTTGAATAAGTGAAACTTAAAGAAAGGTCTGATGTAGAGATTTGCCCTCTTGGTGCAATATAAGTTCCATCTTCATTGACATCGATTTCTGAATAAGTACCACTGTTTTCATCATAATAGGTAATTACAGCACCACAGAACGCAATGTCTCCCTCGTTATAAATATCCATTTTGGTATCTTCGTCCATTGTATCAAGAACAATTTGAGGATACCCTTTTTCCATAAGTGCGGCATCAAGATTAAGCGTGTCTTTTTCGTTTGCAAAGGCAGTTGTTGTCATCCCTAAAGCCATGACAGCGGTAAGAGCAACACTGACGAGTTTCTTAAAGTGCTTTTTAATCATAAGCAATACCGCCCTTTCCGTGAAACTGTAATAATTTACAATCTTAACATAACACATTGTACATAAAATGTCACTAAAAAAATGGAAAATATTGTAAAAAATTGTGCATATAGAAAAAAATATATAACTTATATATTGACAATACATTACATAAGTTATATAATATATATACAGTAAATAAAATATTTCATTTACACTTACTCACCGTGAGGACAGAAAGGAGTGAGAAAAGGACGGAAAACTACACGGTTATAATAATCTTTCTGATGATGTTGTTTTTACCTGTTTGGTGGAAGTGGCTACACAGAAAGAGACGAAAGGAGCTTTTGGAGATTATGAGTGAACAGAACAGACAGGAAGAAGCCGCAAGGAATGACCGTCAGCGTTTGGAGCAACAAGCCGTAGAGAGCCGCCAGTTATCCGAGCGAGCCTTAGCAGAAGAACGCCAGCGGCAGGAAATACGCCGTATGCAGGACGAGCAACGCCGACAGGACAGCCAGCGGCAGGAAGAACAGCGCAGACAGGACGAGCAACGCCGCCAAGAGGAAAGGCGCAGACAGGAGCAGAGGGCACAGGAAGAACGCCGTAAGCAGGAAAGACAGCAGAGAGAGGACAGCCAGCGGCAGGAACAGGAGCCAGCGAGGGAAGAACGTCTGAAAGAGGAAACACGGCGCAAGGAAGAAAACAGCCAGCGCAAGGACGATAAGACCCCACAGAGCCAAGAATTAAGGGATTTAGCCAATACAGAAGATAAATATATGCGGCTTGTAAAATCGGGTTATTATGACGAAAAGAGAGCCGAGAAAGCCGCAGAAAAGACAGAGGGCGGCAATGGCATGGAACAGATGAAAAAAGCACCAACAAAAGGTGGGTTTTCCGAAAGGAGAGAGGCTTTGAAAACAAAAGTGCAGGACGCATTGAGAAAACAGGAACACAGTAAAACGCATGATATAGGGCATAGCAGATAGGAGGGTTTATGGACGGAAACGATTTAGGAATGATAGCAAGGGTATTTATGTTCCTGCTAAAAGGCTTAAAATATGTGCTTAAACTGGTATGGTTTACTGGTCTGTGGTGGTTTTGTGTTCCACTTGTTGTAGGGATTGGATATGAGGAAATAACAGGAACGTTCATACAAAATAATCAGATTATGGACGGTATTTTCACTATTTTGTGGTATGCTTGTTATGTTTTATGCCCATTAAATTTTCTTCAAAATATCATTCGTATGGTAAAAAAAGACCGCAAATTCAGCTTTTTAGAGCTTCTTTTGCATAATAGACAGAAGAAAGGCTTTGAAGCGAAGCTGGGCGGTGATACGGTAGCACTGAAAACAGCAAAAGACCTTTCGGGTGTTGTGTTCGGCAAGAGTAATGGAAAATATGCGACCATGCCCGAAAGCACAGACGGACATATTTTGATTGTTGGTGGAGCTGGTAGCGGAAAAACAGCCGCTGTTGCAATCCCTACGCTGATGCTCATGTGTGGTAAAGTATCACAAGAAAATTATGTCGAATTGACAGCCGCCTCCGCTATGCCGAATAAGGAGATAAAGAGTCCTCAAATTTTGCGCTGCTAAATGAAGACGAGCGGAAGTAATCTCCCGCTCGTCAGTAAACTTAACTATGCCATATCAATCCCGCTTCTTTCCCGCCACTGGCACCAAGAACAGCGCGGGCAACAGCAGGAAAGCGGTGCAGACCAGCCCCCAGGGTATGGACACCTGTTGGGCTACCAGCCCCACAATAGGCCCGCCGATGATCTGCCCGAAAGAGTCCAGTTGTCCACTGGTAGAAAAGACTGTGGCGCGCATTTTCTCCTCCACATGGTCGTTCATCCAGGCGGCCAGCACCGGCTCCTTGATGGTGCGCATAAGCCCCGCCAGGAGGAACACCAACAACATGAACCAAAAGCTCCGCCCCACCGCAAAGAGAACTAGGCACAGGATATACCCGGCGCTGGTGGACATGACCACACTGGTTCGGCTGACAGTCCCTTTTTTCTCCATGCGGGCGATGAGCAACTGAGAAGCCAGAATACCTAAGCCGTTGCCGATAAGACTGATAACACCGAACCAAGTGACGCTGTTCAGTGGCCCGATAACGGGTATTACCGTGTCATCCAGAAAATGAGCGGTGGAGAGCCGGTCAAAGCCTTCACTGGCAAGTCCCCCGCACAGTGTGATTGCTAAGAGCGCCAGCAACACAGGTGCGCCTTTCACAAAGCCCAGGTTGAGCTTGAACAGGCAGACAAAGTCTTTAAGCAAGCCCTGCCGTTCCTCAATAGCAGGGGAGAAGTTGGTTTCTGGCATGATGCGAACCAGCACCAGCCCCAGCAGCAAGCACAAACTGCCCCCCAAGATGATAGGCATTTGCAGGTTTATGTTTCCCAGCAGTGTGCCCAGCACCACGCCCAGAACGCCGCCGATTTGCCCCATTTGAATGCCACGCAGGAACACCTTATCCATGGGCTTGTCCTCTTCCTCCGAGGCAATCCACGCCTCCAGAGCGCCGGTGATGAAGGTATCACCGCAACCCCAGACAACCTGGGCCAGCAGAACCGTCGCGAACCACGGCAGCGCACCCTCCATCAGAAAGCCCAGGCCGTAGAGGAACATTCCAATCAGCACCGAGCGCCGACGGCTATACAAATCCGCCACCACACCGGTGGGTATCTCGAACAGAAAGCAGGAGGTTTCCAGAACAGTCCCCACCAGGACAAGCTGAAAAGCATCCAGCTGCACCACCTCCAGGTGGTACACGATGGAAAGCACTGTGGCCATAGAAGCCGCCAGGGAATAGACAAATCGGAACAGCAGATAGACAGAATATGCCTTTGAATTTTTAGAAAACATGAAGTTACATTCTCCTTTCTCATTTTATACGACTTTCGCAAGCTGTTAGGCTAACTTGTGGAACATATGCCGAACCTTATCTATACGGCTATTCGGGCGGCGGGGTTGGCAAATAAATTTACCAATAGCTGGCTGGTATCCTTTTAACTCTGTCAAGCAGACTCCCTGCCCATTTGTGAAATAAGTTAAATCGTTCCTGTATTCTTGAATACATCTAGCAGGGATTTCTCCTTTCAGAATGACCTCGTCATTCTTTATCTGAGTACTTACAATATCTGCACAATACCTTGGAGCATCATGATACGCCCGTGAGAGATATTCCTGCGGTGCATAAATTTCAAAGTGGAGATATGGCTCTAATAGTTCTGTCCCTGCTTTTTTTAAAGCCTGCTCCAATACGATAGGGGAAAGCAGCCGAAAGTCTGCGGGGGTACTTACAGGACTATAATACAATCCATATTCAAAACAGATTTTACAGTCTGTCACTTTCCATCCATACAGCCCCTGCTCGCAGCCATAAAGAACCCCCTCCATAACCGCATTTTGGAACGATTGATTTAAATATCCAAGTGAAACTCTGCTTTCATACTGCACTCCGCTTCCAATAGGGAGCGGCTCTATGGACAACCCGACAGAAGCCCAGAAAGGATTTGGCGGGACTTCTATGTGGATGGTATATTCTGCTTTTCTAAGCGGTCTTTCCATATATATAACAGTAGGCTCTTTTATTTCTGCCTCCACATGATATTTTTCCTCAAGGATGGCACAAATGACTTCCATCTGCACATTCCCCAAAAAAGAAAGTATAATCTCATGCGTTGTAGTATCCACATAATATTTTAAAAGAGGGTCGCCATCTGAAATTTCTGTAAGTGCCCCAAGCAATATTTCCCGCTGTTCAGATTTCTTTACTGCAATCGTTGTTTGGAGCATAGGGAGAGGATTTTCAATAAATTTTCTCTGCGGCAACAGTATTTCGTTCCCCAAAATACTGTTTAGCTGCAAAACATCATTTGGTAAAATTACAATATCACCAGAGCAGGCTGTATCGGATGAATATAATTCACCGTTTGTCGGAACACACATCTCTGTGATTTTTATTTTCTCTTTTTCAGATATTCTAATAACATCCCTCAAATGCAATGTTCCGCTATATATACGCACATAAACAAAACGCCGCCTTTTCTCTGAATATTCAATCTTAAAAACCTGCCCGCATAGTTCAGATTGACCTTCAGGCGTTGATGAATAAAATTTACTGGCAATTACTTCTATAAGCTGCCGAATCCCCAGATTGTTTTTAGCGCTTCCGTGATAAACGGGAAATAACGTTCCGTTTTGGAATCTCCTGTTTTCTTCCTGTTCCAGTTCTGACATTTTAAACGGTTTCCCTGACATATATTTCTCTAATAGTTCATCGTTTCCCATAATTACCGCATCCCACTGTTCCATATCGTCATTGTCCGTTACATTTATATGGGGATGCTGCCCAACCTTTTGCTTCACTATAATTTCCGAAGAAAGCTTTGCTTTCATTTCCCGATATACCATTGGCAAATCAATCCCCTCTTGGTCAATTTTATTGATGAAAAAAATTGTCGGAATCTTCATTATCTGTAGTGCATGAAACAGTATACGGGTCTGTGCCTGTATGCCATCCTTTGCAGAAACTAATAATACTGCTCCGTCTAATACGGATAAAGAACGGTATACTTCCGCCAAAAAATCCATATGGCCTGGCGTATCTATAATGTTGACTTTTACATCCTCCCACTGAAAAGATGTCACTGCTGTCTGGATAGTGATTCCCCTTTGACGCTCCAAATTCATTGTATCTGTCCTTGTTGTGCCTTCATCTACGCTCCCTAGTTCTGCAATTGCACCACTGGTATACAATAAACTTTCCGTTAATGTTGTCTTTCCTGCGTCAACGTGAGCCAGAATGCCTAAGTTAATTATTTTCATGTGATTTTCCTCCTATCAACACCCAAAAAAGGGCATAAAAATACCCAGTGATAAATACTCCTATCACTGGGTAAATAACTCCAATAGCCCCAAAACACTTATATGTTTTCGGGCATATAAAATTACATGATAAAAGTATTCTTAAACTGGGTACAAAAAACTAAGCCCCATATTAAAAGTGAAACGGGACTGCTACTTTTTGTTCCCACTATCAAATTGACAGTTTATTTAAGAATACCTTGCCGCATATTTATTAACTCCTTGTATAATACTGAATCTAATTATATTCCTTAACCCTTTATTTGTCAAGCTGACAAACTAAAGCAGAAAAAGCGGCAGGATTTCCCCCTGCCACTAATCATCTGTTTATGCAAAAATAATTTCCTTTTCCACAATCTCCCTCGCACAAGCCCTTATGTTATT
>OHCH01000251.1_pt1 | contig 15760 bp, 10 predicted proteins | sample 1566771 | NCBI WGS metagenome assembly OHCH01 (sample SAMEA3879501, study PRJEB24766) | human gut metagenome | biome: human-associated habitat; feature: feces | place: USA | collected 1985/1987
CGAGGATGCGGATCTCATCGTCGTCAACAAGCCGCGCGGCATGGTCGTGCACCCCGCGCCCGGTCACGAGGACGGCACGCTCGTCAACGCCCTGCTCGCCCACTGCGGGGAGAGTCTCTCCGGCGTCGGCGGCGAGCGGCGGCCGGGCATCGTGCACCGCATCGACAAGGACACGTCGGGGCTGCTCGTCGCGGCGAAAAACGACTTTGCGCACCTGGCGCTCTCGGCGCAGCTGGCCGATCACACGATGGCGCGCACATATGAGGCCGTCGTCTGCGGCAATCTGCGCGACGATGCCGGCACGGTGGACGCGCCCATCGGCCGCCACCCGACCGATCGCAAGCGCATGGCCGTGACGCAAAAAAACGCCCGCCGCGCCGTCACGCACTGGTCGGTCATCGCGCGCTACAACGGCTACACGCACATCCGCTGCGAGCTTGAGACCGGCCGCACACACCAGATCCGCGTGCACATGGCGCATATCGGTCACCCCCTGCTCGGCGATCTTGTCTACGGGCATAAGCGCCCGGAAAAGGGGCTGAGCGGACAGTGCCTGCACGCGCGTGCGCTGCGCTTCGTGCATCCGCGCACGGGCGAGCTCGTGACGTTCACCTGCCCGCTGCCGGAATATTTTCAGGACGTGCTGGCGCGCCTCGGCACACCCATCGGCTGATTGGAAAGGAGCATTTTCATGCGCAGAGCAGATCGCGAGATCACAGATTTTGACGAGCTCATCGCCGTCATGCGCGGGTGCGACGTGTGCCGCCTCGCATTGCACGACGAGCCGTATCCCTACATCCTGCCGCTGAACTTCGGCCTTGAGGCCGACGGCGGGACCGTCCGGCTGTACTTTCACGGTGCGGATACCGGCACGAAGTATGACCTCATCGCCAGAAACCCGAACGCATCGTTCGAGATGGACCGCGGGCACGAGCTCATCCTCGACGACGAGCACGGCAACTGCACCATGACGTATGAGAGCGTCATCGGTCAGGGGCGCATCACCGTCGTGCCGGACAGCGGCAAGGAGCACGCGCTGCGTGTGCTCATGGCGCAGTACCGCGCGCCGGACTTCTCGTTTTCCACGGCGGTCATCCCGCGCACGACCGTGCTGTGCCTGACCGTGGAGCACATGACCGGCAAGCGCCGGGTGAAAAAGCACGGCTGAACATACATCCCAAATACGAGACCAGCCGCCGCAGGAAATGCCTGCGGCGGCTGGTCTTTTGTCATACTGCCGAAAATCAACGGATGAAATTGGTGAATGTGCGCACTTCCGTCTCCGGGCGCGCAACGCCCGCCGCGTCACCGGCGTCGATGCAACGCACCAGCCAGAGCAGGTTGCGCGCGAGCTGGCGCATGGTCTGCAGCCCTTCCGCATCCTGCGCGGCGTCCTCCGGGCACGCACCGTGCACCATCGGCCAGTACTGCGAGGAGACGACCGGCATGTTCGAGATCATCGGGTACTTGACCAGCTGATCGAGCGCCGCCGTCGTGCCCGCGCGGCGCGCCGATACAACGCACGCGCAGGGCTTGTTTGCCCAGCCGTCGGAGGCATAAAACAGCCGGTCGCAAAAGGCCGACATCGCGCCGGAGATCCCGGCATAGTGCACCGGGGACGCGAGCACGAGCGCATCGGCTGTCTCCATCGCGTCGATGGCATCGTTCACCAGTCCGCCGCGCACGCAGCGCCCGGTCGCACGGCATCCGCCGCAGGCCACGCAGCCGCCCATCTGCTCGGCACCGACGGTCAGGATCTGCACCTCGGCACCGGCTGCGCGCAGCACCCGCTCCATTTCGTGCAGGGCGGTGTATGTGCAGCCGCGCGGATGCGGGCTGCCGTTGATCATCAGAATTTTCGTAAAGATCACCTCACGCGCAGGATAGCACAAATCGCCGCGCAGCGCAAGCGCGCACGCAATGCCCCAAAATGCCTTGCGCGGCAGCAAAACTGCTGCCGCGCAAAGAAAAAGAAGGGACGTATGCCATGGAGTGGGGGGAAAATGAAAGGAAGAAATGCGCATGGTGATACGGGAAACATGACGCGTCGGGCAGCCGGGCATACACAGCCGCCCGACGCGGAGAGGAACGGCTTCGCCGCTATGCGCCGCGGCGAAAGCCGGATCAGGCAGAGATCAGATGGCGCTCCAGCCGCCGTCCACGCACACGATCTGGCCGGTGGTGTAGCTGCAGGCCGGGGAGGCAAAGTAGGTGCACAGGCCGTCCATTTCGCCGGTCTTGCCGTGGCGCTCCATGGGGCAGCACTCGAGGTGCGCCTGATGGAAGAAGGGCGCGTCGATGTAGGCCGCGGTCATTTCCGTCGGGAAGTAGCCCGGGCAGATGCAGTTGACGGTGATGCCGTCGCGCGCCCAGGAGTTGCCGAGCGAGCGCGTCAGGTTGACGATGCCGCCCTTGGCCGCCGCATACGGCGCCGTGTCCACGCCCTTACGGCCGCAGACGCCGTGGATGGACGAGACCATGATGATGCGGCCGTACTGATTGGGCTTCATGGACTGGCGCACAACCTCGCGGCAGGTGAAGAACTGACCGTTGAGGTCGGTGTTGATGACGTTGAGCCAGTACTCGTCCGTGAGCGTGGCCGGGTCACCGCCGCCCGGAATGCCGGCGGCATTGACCAGAATGTCGATCTTGCCGAAATGCGCGACGACGTCGCTGACGCAGTCCGTGATGCTCTTGGAATCCTGCAGATCCATGTAATGCGGATAGACCTTGACGCCGTATTCCGCCTCGATCTCCTTGGCGTTTTCATCCAGACGGTCGGTGCGGCGGGCGACGAGCGCGATGTCTGCGCCCGCATTGGCCATGGCCTTGGCGAACTGAAGGCCGAGACCGGAGGAACCGCCGCAGCAGAACGCGACCTGGCCGGAAAGATCAAACAGATTGTTTTTCATAATAAAGCCTTCCTTTTATAAAAAATTCAGTATGGTTTAGAAGAACCAGCAGTTTTCGTAGGCGCTGAGCGTGGCATCAGCCATCGTGCCGCCCTTGTTGGCGTCTCCGACAAAGACGACCTTGTCAAACGCATCCTTGAGCTGCTGCTCGTAGCTCTTGTCGGGATGATTGCCGAGCGCCATGATGACGATATCGGCCGGGCGGGTGACGACCTCGCCGGTGTCGGTCTTCCTGAGCTCGACCGCGCCGTCGGTCACGCCGGCAATGGCGTGCTCGGTCAGAACCTCCACGCCGCTCTCGGCGAGCAGGGACAGCAGCTTGTAGCGCGCGGTGCGGTAGATCGTGACACCGACCTCCTTCTGCATCTCAACGACCGTGACCTTGTTGTTGTCGCACAGGAAGTGCGCGACCTCAAGGCCGACATGGCCGCCGCCGATGACGGCGATGTTCTTCCCCTCGAAGGAGACGCGGCGCAAGAGCACATCCTCGATGTAGTAAACGTTGCTGCGGTCCGCACCGGGAATGTTCGGCACGATCTGATCGCCGCCGCAGGCGACGACGACGCCGTAGGGATCGAGCGCGCGCAGCGTCTCGACCGTGGCGGGCGTGTTCAGGCGCACCTCGATGTGGTACTCCTTCATCTCGGCCTTCATGGTCTCGATGAGCTCGGCCACCATGCCCTTGCACGGCGCTTTCGAGGCCAGCACGGCGCTGCCGCCGAGATGGTCACGGCTCTCGAAAATGACCGGGTAATAGCCGCGCTTTTTCAGCAGGAGCGCAGCCTGCATACCGCCGGGGCCGCCGCCCACGACCGCGACCGTGCGGCCGGCGCCGGTCTTGACCAGATTCTCGTCGCCGTAGACCGTGGCGCGGCCGGTGACGGGGTTGATGGCGCAGTGCAGGTTCTTGCCCGCAACGACGGACTTGTTGCAGTTCATGCAGCCGAGGCACTTGCGGATGAGATCCTCACGGCCGGCCATGGCCTTTTTGACCACCTCGGGATCGGCCAGCTGCATGCGGGACATACCGACAAAGTCACTCACGCCCTCCTGCAGGAAGCGCTCGGCCGTCTCGGGGTGCTTGATGGTGTTGACGGCGATGACAGGCACGTGCACGGCGGCCTTGATGGTCTTGGCCAGATCCTTTCTCCAACCCTCGGGGCTGTAGCACGGCTCGATCATGGTCGGTGCGCTGGCATACACGCCGCAGGACACATTGAAGTAATCCACATACGGCTCGAGGTATTTGGCGATCTCGGTGCAGGCAGCGAGATCGTTGCCGCCCTCGACGAAGTCATTGCCGTTGATGCGCGCGCCGACGACGAAATCACGGCTGACAGCAGCGCGGATGCCGGTGAGGATGCGCACGAGGAAGCGGCAGCGGTTTTCCATGCTTCCGCCGTATTCGTCGGTGCGCTTGTTGGTGTAGGGGCTCAAAAACTGCTGCACGAGATAGCCGTGCGCCGCGTGGACCTCGACACCGTCGGCACCGGCCAGCTCGGAGTTGACCGCCGCCTGCACGTACTTCTCGACCAGGTTGTCAATGTCCTCAATGGTCATCTCGCGCGGCAGAATGGTCGCGCGGCCAACGACGGAGTTGAGCTCCACACTCGGAGCCATGGCCTGACGGCCGCCGTTGCAGGCCGGGGGCGCCTCGCGGCCGCCGTGATGCAGCTGGATGAAGATCTTCGCGCCGTGGCGATGCACCGCCTCGCAGATGAGCTGGAAGCTCTTGATCTGCCGGCTGTCATAGATGCCGAGCTGGATGGGGTTGCAGTGGCCGCTGTCGGCGTCCACGGAGGTGAATTCCGGAATGATGAGGCCGCAGCCGCCCTTGGCGCGATCCTCATAGAAACGGATCTGCTCCGGCGTGGTGCAGCCGTTCCAGTCGCCCATGAGCGCGCCCATGGCCGTCATAACGACGCGGTTGCGCAGCTCAAGGTTCCCGATCTTTCCGGGCTGAAACAGTTTTTCGTACTTCATGAGGCGTTTCTTCTCTTTCTTTGGATGATTCCGAAACCGATGCTGTCTGCTTGTGCAGGAACGACATGGGATGCGGATTCTGCCGCCGCATCCGTGCCTTTGCAAATATTTTAACCATCTGTTTCTCGAATTTCCATATGCACGAAACACCAAAAAAAGCTTGATTTTGTGCGGGACAGACAATCCCGCCGCCGTGCACAACGATCCTGCCCGACGCGGAAACGACCGCCGTTGTGTGCCGTGCACAACGACCCGCCGCCTTTTTGTCGCACAGCACAACGGCAGCGGTTGCGCCCGCACCCCTCCGTGTAGTATAATTGAGTTAAATATTTTTTTAACAATTTTAGTATATCCGAGGAGGCACGACCGTGAAATTTTCCGAACTGATCACAAAGCTGCATTCGGCCAGTCAGCCGCATATGCTCATGTACATCGACATTCGTTCCGACTGCGAGCTGGTGGACGTCAACATCCTTGCCTCCGGTCAGAGCGATGTGCAGGCCGGAACGCTCTATTTTGCCGACGCGGGGCAGCTGACACCGGACACCGTGCTGCCGACCAACCTGCTGTACTACGGCACGCTGCCGTCGGAGCTGGCGGACAGACTGACGAACAGCGCCATGATCGATCGCGGTGAATTTGCCGTGCTGTTTCAGACCGTAAAGGAGCTGCTGAGCTACCAGCAGTCCGACCAGCAGCTCTATACACAGGTGCTGTATATGCTCTGCAACGGTGCGGAGCTGGACCGGGTACTGACCAAAATGACCGACGTCACCGGCGACCTGTTCGTCGTGATCGACAGCACGGGAAAGCTCGTGGCCAAGACGAAAAACTTCTATGTGGACTACCCGCTGTGGATGCGGAGCATCGAGCAGGGATACTGCAGCGATATTCTAATGGAGTACATCGAGGACCGGCGGCGCAAAAACGAGTATTCCCTCTCGGACAAGCCCTTCACGCTCTTTTGCGAGCACATGCAGCGCTATCTGCTGTGCACGCGCATCGTCTACGACAATTTCATGATGGGCTACGTCATCATCGTGAGCAAGACCGGCATGTTCAGCGCAGCCGAGCAGCAGATCATCCCGCTGCTGTCCAGCTCGGCAAAGGAGCGCATCGTCAAAAGCAACAACGGCAACTGGATCGATTACCGCGCCTCCCAGCTCAACAACATCTTTGCCGATATGCTCGCCGGCGCGCAGAACGTGGACATGGAGCGCCGCATGAAGCTGGCCAAGCTGAGCTTTCCGGAGCAGAAATGTCTGGCGATCATCCGGCCGGTCTATTATAAAGAGCCGGCCTACTACAAATCCCGCCTCATTCCGGATATGCAGGCCATCTTCGGCAAGACGGCCTTTTCGGTGGTCAAGAACGATCTGGTGCTGCTGCTGACGGCGGCGGACGGCGGCACCATCACGCCCGAACAGCGCGCAGCGCTGGAGCAGTACACGCAGGGGCACCGGCTGATCGTCGGCATCAGCAACTGTTTTCAGGCCAACAACCAGCTTTCACTCCACTATAACATGCTGCTGCAGACCTTGCAATTGGCCAAGCAGATGCGCTCGGACCAGAAGCTCTTCTTTTTCTCGGACTACGTGTATTACGCGCTGCTCGATCAGGTCGAGGACAAAAGCCTGCTGTCCTTCATCCGGCATCCCGCGCTCGACACGCTCATCCACTACGACCGCGAAAAAAGCGCCGAGCTCTACCAGACGCTGCGCGTATTCACCAAATGCGGCTTTAACAAGGCGCACACCTCCGAGCGGCTCTTTCTGCACCGCAACACCGTCAACTACCGCATCGCACAGATCGAATCCATCTGCGGGATCGACCTCTCGACGACAGAGCTGCTGTTTTCGCTCCAGCTGTCTTTTCTGATCGACGGCTATCTCAACAACGTCGCCTTCTGACGGCGGCTGCAGCCTGAAAACCGGACCGGCTAGCTTTGCCGATCCGGTTTTTTTGCGTCAAAAACGGTTTCCGGAGCAAAATGCGGATTGGTCTCTATGACAAAATTTTGACCGGATACTGTGCACGGCAAACATTGTCGATTTCCTGTCAAGCAAATATAATGGGCACAACCGAACAAAACCGATGTGTATCCCGCAGGGACACACGAACGCAGCCCCGCAGCCGTCCGTCGCGGCGGTGCGGAGCGCTCCGGACGGCTGTCTGCCCGGCTGCCGGAGCGCAGGACCATGTCAATGATAGAAAGGAGAATCTCGATGGAAAAGACGATCGAGAATATGGATCGCAACCGCCTTGGAATCCTGATCCGCTGCCTGGTGATTTTGCTCATCACCGGCGTGACCAACTCTGCAGCCGTATTTGTTTCCCCGCTGGCAGCACACTTCAACTGGACCGCAGACGCCATCGCAAACGTCAGCACGACCATGCTGCTGTGCTGGACGCCCGGCGCTCTGATCGGCGGCACGCTCATGTCGAAGATCGGCGCAAGAAACGCCATGCTGCTCGGCGCCGTGCTGTTCCCGCTCGGCACGCTGACCAGCAGCTTTGTGCCGCAGTCGGCCCCGTGGCTGCTGTATGTGACCTTCAGCTTCCTGCAGGGTCTCGGCAACGGCCTCGCCTACACCGTGGCTACCTATGTCTCCACCGGCTGGTACCCGGACAAGCGCGGCCTCGTTTCCGGCCTGTGCATGGCCTTCACCGGCGGCTCGTCCGCCTTCCTCGCGCCGATCTGCTCGAAGCTCGTGCAGTCCACCGGCATCATCTCCACGCTGCGCATCGTCGGCCTCGTGTCCCTGGTCGTGTGCGTCGTGTGCGCGCTCGGCGTCCGTCAGGCGCCTGTCGGCTACACGCCCGCCGGCTTTGCCGGCTCCGCCTCGAGTGCGGAGACGCAGCTCGAGAGCTATAACGTGCGCCGCGCGCTCAAGACCCGTCCCATCTGGCACCTGATCGTGTGCACCGCCTTCTTCCCGACGATGTATATGATCATGTTCCCGCGCTTCTCCGTGTATATGACCGACGCCGGCTTCACGCTGAGCGCGGCCACGCTGGGCGTGTCGATCTACTTCATCGCCAACACCCTCAGCCGCCTGTTCCTCGGCGCGCTGTGCGACAAGATCAGCTACAAGCACGTCTACGGCATCTGCGGCGCGCTGTGCATCCTGTCCGCCATCTGCCTGATCGCGGCAAAGTCGCTGTTCATGTTCTACCTCGGCTATGCGCTGCTCGGCCTCGGCTTCGGCGCCACCAACAGCGTCTACCCCGTCACGATCAACAAGTCCTACGGCCCGGTCTACGCCGGCGGCATCTATGGCGTGGCCCTGTTCGGCTACATGATCTTCTGCACGCTCATCACGCCGCGCATCAGCGCCGCGCTCGTTGCCTCCACCGGCGGCTACACCGCCTCGTTCATCTATGGCATCGTGCTCTCGTGCGTCGCCGTCGCGTCCATGTACCTGATCCCGAAGGTGGATCGCAAACCCCTCGATGCGGCCGAGAAGCAGGCCGAATCCGTGTAATCCCGATCGGAAGAGGTGTCAACATTGGGCGTCATCGGCTGTATCCTTGGTTTTCTGATCGTTATCTATCTCTGCTATAAAGACTGGTCGGTCTATCTGGCCACATTTGCCGGCGCGTGCGTCGTCATCGCCTGCAACACGCTGCCGTTTATCGACAGCCTCGTCGGCGACTATGTCAGCGGTATGTTCACCGCCGTCAAGAGCTTCTTCTTCATGATCCTCTTCGGCTGCCTGCAGTCGAAGATCTACACGGAGAGCGGCGCCGCCTACACCATCGCCGACACCGTCATGAACCGCCTGCTCAAGGAGAACATGAGCAATACCGGCAAAAACCTCATCGGCATGTCTGTGATCCTGGTCATCGGCACCATCCTCAACCTCGGCGGCATCATCGCCGGCGTCGTCATCGTGCTCATGTACCCGATCGCGCTGGTCATTTTCGAGCGCTGCGATATCCCGAAGAAGTTCATCCTCGGCATTCTGGGCGCGGGCTCGTTCACCTTCACGCTGACCGTGCCCGGCAGCCCGCAGGTCACGAACGTAGCCGCCATGACCGTGCTCGGCACGGCGGCCGATGTGGCACTGGTGCCCGGTCTCGTGGGCGCGGCGGCGGAGATCGCCGCGATCCTCGTCATCATGAACCTGCTCATCAACCGTGCCCGCAAACGCGGCGAGCACTTCGAGCTCCACCCGCTCGACCCGCGTTATGACAGCACAGGCAGCAAGCCGAAGCTGATCGTCGCCCTCATTCCGATGGCCGTCCTCTTCCTGCTGTTCAACATCTGGAAGCTCAACATCAATATCTGCCTGTTGTGCTCCATCGCGCTGTCTCTCGTGCTGTTCTGGCCGCAGCTGCGCCGCCGGGATCTCAAGGCCATGCTCAACAGCGGCGCCGTCGACTCCGTGCCCATGACGATGACCGTCGCCGCGATCTGCGGCTTCGCCGGCGTCATCACCAACACGGACGCGTTCCAGTCCATGATCACCGCCATCACAAGCATCAGCATCGCGCCGATCCTCATCTGCTGGGTCGTTGTGGCGCTCATGTGCATGCTCACCGGCGGCTCGTCCACCGGCCAGCTCGTCGCGCTGCCGATCATCGCGCCGAAGCTGCAGGCGCTCGGCCTGACGGCCAGCACCATCCACCGCGTGTCCGCGTTTGCGGCCACCACGCTCGACTCCATGCCCTATTCGGGCAGCATCCTCATGCTGCTGCCCATGTGCCACATGAAACTCAAGGAGGTCTACCCCGCCCTGTTCGTGACGACCGTCATCGCCACGACCGTCGGTACCGCCGCCGTCACGCTCATGTGCGTCCTGTTCCCGGGTCTCGCCTGAGCCCCGCGATCCCATACTGATCTACAGAAAGGAAGTCCAGACATGAAAGAATTCAAGAACAAAGTTGCCGCCATCACCGGCTCCGCCACCGGCATCGGCCGCGCCTTCGCTGAAGAGGCTGCCAAGCGCGGCATGCGCCTCGCCCTCATCGACATCAACACCGAAGGTCTCGAGGAGACCAAGGCCATCTGCGAGAAGGCCGGTGCGCCGAAGGTCGTCACCATCAAGACCGACGTCACGAAGTATGAAGAGGTCCGCTTCAGCATCCAGCGCGTCATGCAGGAGTACGGCCAGCTCGACCTGATGTTCGCCAACGCCGGCATCGCCACCGCCGGCTGGGTCTACAACCATCCGCCTCAGGACTGGGCCTGGGCCATGAACACGAACGTGCTCGGCCTGACCTATTACGTGCACGAGGTGCTGCCCATCTTCAAGCAGCAGGGCACGCCCTGCCACTTCCTGTTCACCGCATCCATCGCCGGCCTGATCACCGGCCTGCGCTACAACACGGCCTACCTTGCGAGCAAGCATGCCGCCGTCTGCATCGCGGAGGCCGTGCGCGACCTCGCCGAGAACGACCCCGATTACAGCATGATGGGCGTGAGCGTGTTCTGCCCCGAATATGTGCACACGAACATCCACAACAGCGAGGATCACCGCCCGGCCGACTACAGCGTCCCGTGCGACCCGTTCTACGCCACCGACAGCTACTGGGATTACCGCCGCCTGTTCGACAGCAACATCACCGTCAAGGGCATGAACCCCGCATTCGTCGGCCCGTACCTGTTCGAGGCTGTCGAGGAGAACCACATGTACAAGGTGCCGCATATGCACACCCACGAGCAGATCCGCGCACGCCACAGACGCATCGAGTCCGACCTCGAGCGCGAGGAAGCGCTGCACGAGAAATACGCCCCGCTGCAGAAATACTGATCCGATTCCTTTCTTTTCGCAACAGCCCAAAAGCCCCGCCGGTTTTCCGGCGGGGCTTTCGCGATTTCTGTCCGGTTTCTATCCCCGCTCACAGCTCCTGCAGCATGAGGGAAAACGCCTCCCGGAACGTGAGCCCGCTGCGCACGGTGAGCTGCACATCCGGCGCGCCGTCCACCGTGACGGCGTAGAGCGTCTGCGGCGGCAGATTCGTGAAGATGCACGACCGGTGCCTTGTGTCGAGGGTTGCGACCATGGTATTTTCGCGCGTCTCGCGCACCTGCCAGAGCCGCACCGTCACGGGCGCATCCGGCAGCGCATCCGCCGAGACGACGAGCCGCGCTGTGCCGGTCGCAAACATATGCTCGCCAACCTCCTCCGCCGTCCCGCTGACCTCACGCACGGCAAGGTCGGTCGCACCGGCCGGGAGTCCGGCAGACACAGCGCCGCCCGGCTGGCCGAGGATCACGAAGGTCTTGCCGATGAACACAAGAAGCACGGCCAGCAGCACGCCCAGCACCGCGCAGAGCGCGCGCTGGCAGCGCTTGCGGCGGCGCATTTTCCGCGCCAGAGCGCGTGCGATCCCGTCCGTACTGGGATCCTCCGCCGCGGGCGCAGCAGGCGTCAGATCGCGCCGCAGCTGCGCATATTGCGCCCGGCAGGCCGGGCAGGCGTCTATGTGCGCCTCGAGCGCCGCACGGCTGTCGGCGCTGCAGCAGCCGTCCAGATACAGCGGCAGCAGATCCGCCGCCATGCCGCAGGTAATCGGGTTCATGTCGATCCCTCCATTCGTTCGATGATTTTGTTTTTGGCGCGAAAGTACGTGACCTTCGCCCACGATTCGGGCTTGCCGAAGATGTCCGCAATGTCGCGGAAGCACAGCTCGCCGAGCGTGCGCAGCAAAAACACTTCCTTATACTGCGCGCCCAGCTCGTGCACGTGGCGGTAGATCTGCTGCGCCTGCTCGCGGTCAAGAAAGCGCTCGACAAAGTCAGTCTCCGCCGGCAGGGTCTCAAGCGCGTCCGCGCCGACCGTGCGCGCGCTGCGCCGGCAGTCCTTGAGGTATGCGTTTTTCGCAATGGCGCACAGCCACGTCTCAAGCTTGCTGTCGCCGCGAAACGAATCAAAATGGGTGTAGGCGCGGTAAAAGGTCTCCGCCGTGAGCTCTTCGGCGACGGCCGCATCTCCGCACAGGGAGCGCAGGTAACGGAACACGAGCGGACTATAGGTTGTAAATATGACGTCGAACGTGTCCATCCTTGCCCCTCCCATCTCGATGTTCTGTCTATAAGAGTCCGCTGCATGCAAAAGGTTACAGCGGATCTGCATTTTTCTTCTGCCGTGTCTGAAATCACACGGCAGGGCCATTGTATCACAGCGGCGCGGAAAACGGTGCAGATATAGCAAAAGACCGCAGTCAAATGACTGCAGTCTTCTGTGTTGGCATTGACCTATCTTCCCGGTCCGTCTCCAGACAAGTATTGTCGGCACTGGTGAGCTTAACTTCCGTGTTCGGAATGGGAACGGGTGGACCCTCACCGTTAAAAACACCAACTATTTACCCTCGTGGCACACCACAAGGGTGGTACACCATCAGGGACTCGAACCCTGGACACCCTGATTAAGAGTCAGGTGCTCTACCAGCTGAGCTAATGGTGCTCAAGGTTTTGTACCTGCACCTTCAAAACCGAACAGAGGATGAAAGATTCACAAGGCGGTTTGCCTGCAACATTCTTGTAGGTCAAGCCCTCGGGTTATTAGTATCGGTCAGCTTAATGCATTACTGCACTTACACTTCCGACCTATCAACGACATAGTCTTTGTCGTCCCTTACTCCATAAAGGATGGGAGATCTTATCTTAGGGGGAGTTTCACACTTAGATGCTTTCAGCGTTTATCTCGTCCAGACGTAGCTACCCAGCTGTGCCGTTGGCACGACAACTGGTGCACCAGAGGTCTGTCCATCCCGGTCCTCTCGTACTAAGGACAGCTCCCTTCAAATCTCTTACGCCCGCAACAGATAGGGACCGAACTGTCTCACGACGTTCTGAACCCAGCTCGCGTGCCGCTTTAATTGGCGAACAGCCAAACCCTTGGGACCGAATACAGCCCCAGGATGCGATGAGCCGACATCGAGGTGCCAAACCTCCCCGTCGATGTGGACTCTTGGGGGAGATCAGCCTGTTATCCCCAGGGTAGCTTTTATCCGTTGAGCGATGGCATTTCCACTCACATACCACCGGATCACTAACTCCTACTTTCGTACCTGCTCGACCCGTCGGTCTCGCAGTCAAGTTGGCTTATGCGTTTGCACTCTATGCACGATTTCCGTCCGTGCTGAGCCAACCTTTGAGCGCCTCCGTTACGCTTTTGGAGGCGACCGCCCCAGTCAAACTGCCCACCTAACAGTGTCCCCCGACCAGATTCATGGCCGCAGGTTAGAAAACCAGCAATACAAGGGTGGTATTCCAAGGTTGCCTCCGCCCAAGCTGACGCCCGGGTTTCCTAGGCTCCCACCTATCCTGTACATGCATTACCGATCTTCAGTATTAAGCTACAGTAAAGCTCCATGGGGTCTTTCCGTCTAGTTGCGGGTAACTGGCATCTTCACCAGTACTACAATTTCGCCGGGCGGGCTGTTGAGACAGTGCCCAAATCATTACGCCATTCGTGCGGGTCAGAACTTACCTGACAAGGAATTTCGCTACCTTAGGACCGTTATAGTTACGGCCGCCGTTTACCGGGGCTTCAATTCAATGCTCTCACATCTCCTCTTAACCTTCCGGCACCGGGCAGGTGTCAGCCCCTATACGTCATCTTTCGATTTAGCAGAGACCTGTGTTTTTGCTAAACAGTCGCCTGGGCCTATTCTCTGCGGCTCAATCACTTGAGCACCCCTTATCCCTAAGTTACGGGGTCAACTTGCCGAGTTCCTTAACAACCCTTCTCCCGTTGGCCTTAGAATCTTCTTCCTATCTACCTGTGTCGGTTTGCGGTACGGGCACCTAAGATATTCATACAGCTTTTCTTGTCTCTTTCCATGATGACTTCTCTACTCATTTTCGATCCCTTACGACCGGGTCAACCATCGCCCGGCTACATCACTTCTAAAGCGTCCCTGTACTTAAATCTTTCGGTGGCTACGGAATTTCAACCGTATGTGCATCGGCTACGCGTCTCCGCCTCGCCTTAGCCCCCGGCTTACCCTGAGCGGACGAACCTTCCTCAGGAAACCTTAGATTTTCGGCCATTATGATTCTCACATAATTCTCGCTACTCATTCCGGCATTCTCACTCGAATAAAGTCCACCAGCGCTTCCGCTCTGACTTCACCCCTTATTCGACGCTCTCCTACCACTCTAGATAAATCTAGAATCCCAAGCTTCGGTACATTGTTTAGCCCCGTTGAATTTTCGGCGCAGGGTCACTCGACCAGTGAGCTATTACGCACTCTTTTAATGAGTGGCTGCTTCTAAGCCAACATCCTGGTTGTTTATGCAACCCCACATCCTTTTCCACTTAACAATGTTTAGGGACCTTAGCTGTGGGTCTGGGCTGTTTCCCTTTTGACAATGAGACTTATCTCACATTGTCTGACTCCCGTGAATCAATTATCTGGCATTCTTAGTTTGATAGGGTTCAGTAATCTTTCGACCCCTAGCCCATTCAGTGCTTTACCTCCAGTAATCTTTCACGAGGCTAGCCCTAAAGCTATTTCGGAGAGAACCAGCTATATCCGAGTTCGATTGGAATTTCTCCGCTATCCACACCTCATCACCGGCCTTTTCAACGGACGTGTGTTCGGCCCTCCATGGAGTTTTACCTCCACTTCAGCCTGGACATGGATAGGTCACTCGGTTTCGGGTCTATTGCATACGACTTTTTCGCCCTGTTCAGACTTGCTCTCGCTTCGGCTCCGTGCCTTAAGCACTTAACCTTGCCGCATACAATAACTCGCCGGACCATTCTACAAAAGGTACCCGATCACACTTTGACGTGCTCTCGGTGCTTGTAAGCATAGGGTTTCAGGTTCTTTTTCACTCCCCTCCCGGGGTTCTTTTCACCGTTCCTTCACAGTACTATTCGCTATCGGTCATTAGGTAGTATTTAGGCTTGGAGGATGGTCCCCCCATCTTCCCACGGGGTTTCACGTGTCCCGCGGTACTTTGGATACAGCTCGCTGATTCTCTCTTTCGCTTACGTGACTCTCACACTCTTCGGTACGTTTTCCCACACGTTTCAACTAGAAATTATCAATACTAAATGCTGTCCGAAACCCCATAAGTATTGCTACCTATGGTTTAGCCTCTTCCGCTTTCGCTCGCCACTACTCACAGAATCTCGGTTGATTTCTCTTCCTCGCCCTACTTAGATGTTTCAGTTCAGGCGGTTCCCCTCATATACCTATTTGATTCAGTATATGATGTATGTGCATACACATACGGATTGCTCCATTCGGAAATCTGCGGATCAATTCATACTTGCTGATCCCCGCAGCTTATCGCAGCTTATCACGTCCTTCATCGGCTCCTAATGCCAAGGCATTCTCCCTACGCTCTTCTTAGCTTAACCATTTTTGAATTATGTCTAATCCTCTTAATTTTTATGCTAATTGCAGGTTTTTTTACCCGACTTTAACTTTCGTTATTGTCGTTCATTTTTCCTCATTTGCATTACTTTTGCTTTTCATTATTCAATTTTCAAGTTTCGTTCCTTGCAAGATCTCTCTTGCTGGTGGGCACAAGTGGACTCGAACCACCGACCTCACGCTTATCAGGCGTGCGCTCTAACCACCTGAGCTATGCGCCCATTTAGTTACTAGTTCGTTCTTCCTTCGTCCCTTGGTGGAGATGAGGAGAATCGAACTCCTGACCCCCTGCTTGCAAAGCAGGTGCTCTCCCAGCTGAGCTACACCCCCATATGCAGGGACTAGGTACTCCATTGTGCTGTTTTAAAGATACTGTTTCCAGCATCCTCAAAATTGAACAAAAACTACTTTCTTAAACCTTTGCTGACCGGAGAATTTGTTTATGAGAAGTTTTCTTTTCCTTCTCTGTTCTCCATAGAAAGGAGGTGATCCAGCCGCACCTTCCGATACGGCTACCTTGTTAC
>OHCH01000256.1_pt1 | contig 15382 bp, 11 predicted proteins | sample 1566771 | NCBI WGS metagenome assembly OHCH01 (sample SAMEA3879501, study PRJEB24766) | human gut metagenome | biome: human-associated habitat; feature: feces | place: USA | collected 1985/1987
GCGTACTACGACGTTGTGCTGGCGGATATTTCCGACCGGCAGACGCGGGAGCAGTATTTGCGCTTTTTCCGGGACCTGCGCCTCACGAGCCCGCAGACGAAGCTGATCTTCCTGTCGGCAGATCCGCTGGCGGCGCTGGACGTGTTCGAGTGTGACCCGGATTACTTTGTCTGCAAGCTCGAGATGGAGACGCGCCTGAGCGCCGCCCTGCGCTTTGTGCTGCGTCCGTGCGGCGGGGAGCTTGGACCCTGCCTGATCGTGGGCTCGCGCGCGACGCGCCATGTGCTGTCCATGCGCGAGATCCTGTACTGCGAGCACGCGCAGCGCCAGACGAAGATCGTCATGACGACGCGCACCGTGACGTGCTCGGAAAAGCTCAACGAGATCTATGGGCGGCTCGATCCCGCGGACTTTGTGCAGACGCACTGCAGCTTTCTGGTCAATCTCAGCTATGTCAAGGAGCTGCGGCGCTCGTGCGTCGTGCTGCGCAACGGCGTGACCGTCCCGCTCAGCCGCGCCAACTATGCCCGCGTCCGCCAGGCGCTGGCGCAGCACCTTTCGCACGCGCTCGGGGGCGAGCGGCCGCTTTTTACGCTGTCCGCGCGCTGACGCCGCCGCGGCGGATCTTGCCCGGAGATTTGTGCGGCCGCTCTTTTGCGAGGAACGGCTTTGTGATAACCGACGAGATGTGGTAATGGTGGATATAGATCCGCTTGTACCAAAGGATCACCCGCTGAGGAAACTAGAAGATCTGAAAAAGTTAGCAACATGGAGCCGGAACGGCTCCGCCTTAATCTAAGGTGGCGTTCTTTGACAGACTGAAATGAGCGCAGGAATATTCCTGCGCTCATTTTATTGTATAGCGAAAACCGCTCGCTAGGCGAGTGGTTCCAAAGAAGTCTTGTGGCGGTGATGAAGACAAAAAGCTCCTTTTGCTTTTCAATAAAATAATGCTCCGCACCGCGCATCCGTTGCGGTTGTCACTACCTCTCAGCTGTGCGCACATTGCCAGAGCAAGGAGCTTTCCGCATTTTACTGATTGCTCATCAAATAGTCATAGTACGGTGCATAGATGCCTTCTTTGTCTATCATTGCGCATATTTTCATATTGTGAAACGGAATATAAAAGGGAATATATTCGCATCGGAAAACAACGCCGGTCTCTTGGTAAACATTAACGCACAATTCTCGAACAACTTTGTACGGAGGATCATCTGCATCAATTCCATAAGAGACCATTTCATTCTTGCTCGTTTGCACAATATCCAAAAAATTTAGGTAATCAGAATACTTTTTCTGAGCATCTAATTCATCAGAACGAAGAGAAAAAGCTCCTTTTCGGCCACAGGATGAAAGCCAGAGGTCTGCTTCCTGCTTCATACGCTCATATTCTTTTCGATCGACACCAAGATTATAGGAAAACAACAGTTTGCACATGTTATCCACTAAGTCGTCGGGAGAATTATCATAGAAGATAACATGAGCGCCCCAGATTTTTGCTGCATCGAACAATATATCTTTCCAATTTGCCCCATAGAACGACAAATCAGATGCTGGGAAGCCAAAAACATTTCCATCGCCTCTAGCAAAAATGCCAACATACTCATAAACGAACGCATGCGCATCCAAGAAGTTCATCTTCATCTTGTACGTTGAGTGCAACATGGAGGCGCTTTGGCATTCTGCATTTTGAAAAAACGCTGCGTTTTCCCAATAATCGTAGCATAAGCCAGCGTCCTTATATGCTGTAATTTTCTCCTTTAGCGGTGTATGCAGCTTTCTTTTATATACGCTTTCTTCAACTTTATTAGACAAAAATATTTCATAAAAGGGAAATGCGATCCAGCCATAAGTAAATGCAGTGGCAAGCAGCGCGGTCAAAAAGCTATCTAAGTTCCATAGAAGTGCGCAAAGAATATAGCCGCCAATATAGGCAACTGTCAAAATTGCACGAGCAATTCTTTCAATCTTCTCCTCATCACATAAATCTTCAGCTGCATATGTTGCCGTTAACCCAAAATCATCCAGTTTTGGCGCGCATTGCACATGGGGAATCTGTCCACCATTTTTGTAGTAGTATGCTCTCACTTCCGATGGCGATGCGTCTGCATATCTATCAAGCGTCTCTTGCGGAAGGTCAAAAACACTCTCTTTGATAGGCGTATCTTGGATGTCGCTAAAATCCCACACTTAATTCTCAGCTCCTCGTTGCATTTTTACTACGCTCGATCTGTTAAGCTCAAATTTCAGCTGTCCTAGGTGCTACTGCAATGATTAAAAGAGTTAACATGGAATAGAGTTGTGTCAATTCTGCATTATAATATCATCTGATAAATTTTTACAACCCTTGCGTTTGGAAATGCGTCCTTAAAATCGCAGAGCTTAAATTATGCAAAACACTTAGCTGTAGCACACCGCGCATCCGACCGGAAAACCATATTTTGAGGATTTGTCATCTCCTGCACTTGCACCCTTTGCTTGACATTGCTGCGGCTGTTTGCTAAACTGCTAAAGCGACTCGCTCGCAAAAACAGCAAAAGAAAGAGAAGAAGAAAGAAATGAAACTCGTCAAAGCCTACAACAGCGTCAGCCTCGTGCTGCGCATCGTCATCGGCATGGCCATCGGCACGGCGCTCGCCGCCGTGACCGCTCCCGGCATCGGCATCCTCGGCAAACTGTTCGTCGGCGCGCTCAAGGCGATCGCCCCGCTGCTCGTGTTCGTGCTCATCATCAGCGCGCTCGCCCAGTCCAAGGAGAAGATGGGCAAGCAGTTCGGCACCGTTATCGTGCTCTACCTTGTGTCCACGTTTCTCGCGGCCGTCATCGCCGTGGCTGCAAGCTACCTCTTCCCCGTGACCATCACGCTGACCGAGGCCGTCTCCGACAGCGCGCCCGAGAGCTTCGCGGAGATCTTCACGAACCTGCTGACCAACATCGTCTCCAATCCCATCGGCTCGATCGTCAGCGGCAACTTCCTCGGCATCCTGTTCTGGGCCATCGTGCTCGGCTTCGCGTTCAAGGGCGCTGCGGATTCGACCAAGCGCTTCCTCGCCGACGCCTCCGAGGCCGTCACGAAGGCGGTGCGCTTCGTCATCAATCTCGCCCCCTTCGGCATCCTCGGCCTCGTGTTCACGGCCGTGTCCACGAGCGGTCTGGCCATCTTCACCGAGTACGGCAAGCTGCTGCTCCTGCTCGTGGGCTGCATGCTGTTCTCGGCGCTCGTCGTCAACCCCGTCATGGCCTTTGTCGCCATGCGCAAGAATCCCTATCCGCTGGTGTTCAAATGCCTCAAGGAGAGCGGTGTGACCGCCTTCTTCACGCGCTCGTCCGCCGCGAACATCCCGGTCAACATGTCTCTGTGCGAAAAGCTGGGCCTGGATAAGGATATTTACTCCGTCTCCATCCCGCTGGGCGCAACCATCAATATGGACGGCGCTGCCATTACCATCACCATCATGACGCTGGCTGCCGCCAACACGCTGGGCATGCAGGTCTCCGTGCCTGCCGCCATCCTGCTGTCCATCATGTCGGCTTTGGGCGCATGCGGCGCTTCCGGTGTTGCGGGCGGTTCGCTGCTGCTCATCCCCATGGCCTGCTCCCTGTTCGGCATCTCCAACGATGTTGCCATGCAGGTCGTCGGCGTCGGTTTCATCATCGGCGTCATTCAGGACTCGCTCGAGACTGCCATCAACTCCTCGTCCGATGCGCTGTTCACCGCCGTCGCGGAGTTCAAGCAGTGGCGCAAAAACGGCAAGGAGATCAAGTTCTGAGCCGTCAGACCCATATGTCCCAAAGCCCGACCGGGAGACCGGCCGGGCTTTTTTGAGACTGTCAAAAAGTAATACTTTTTGACAAGGCGGCCGCAGTCTGCTGCGCGTACAAGGCGGCGGAAAATGGCGCGTATGCACCCTTGCGCGGCACGGCCTGCATAGATTACCGGAATTTGCAGAAAATAGGGTTGCCGAAACGCAAAACAGAGCAAAGGAGTTTTCAGAATATGAAGGCAACCGGAATCGTGCGCCGGATCGACGACCTCGGCCGCGTGGTCATCCCCAAGGAGATCCGCCGCACCATGCGCATCCGCGAGGGCGACCCGCTGGAGATCTACACCGACACCGACGGGCAGGTCATTTTTAAGAAGTATTCCCCGATGGGCGAGCTGTCCGAGTTCGCCGTGCAGATCTGCGACGCGCTGCACAAGACTACCGGCGCGATCGCCGCCGTGTGCGACCGAGACACCGTTATCGCCGTGGCCGGCGGCGGCAAGCGGGAGCTGCTCGAGCGGCGCGTCAGCCGCGAGCTCGAGGAGCTCATGACCGCGCGCGGCCAATATGCGGCCGATACCTGCACACTGCCGGTCACCGAGACCGATGAGCGCTACGCCGTGGCCGTGGCCGCGCCTATCCTTTCCGAAGGCGACGTGCTCGGCTGCGTGCTGTTTGCCGCCGCGCGCGGCGGCGCCCCCGCCGGAGAAACCGAGCGCAAGCTCGCGCAGGCGGTCGCCGGCTTTCTCGGCAAGCAGATGGAGAGCTGAAAGCCACCGAAAGCAGAAAAAGACCTCCGGGTACGCCCGGAGGTCTTTCGCTATGCGTGCAGCCATTGCGCGCCCTGTACGCTGCAGGTGCGCCCTGATCCTGAGACGGGATGAACGTGCCGATCGCGGAGAACAATGGTAGATAACGCGGTAAATAGAGATCAGATAAAAGAGAAAAGAATTGATAAAAAAGAGATGGGTCAGATCGCAAATGGACAAAAACAGTGCGTACGCAGCCATCCCAACTGCACTATGGTAGTTGCAGTTTAGCCCAGCTGGGATGAAAAGTCAAGATAAAATCGCCTGAAATCTGTAAAATCAGGGATTGACAGGAAATTCACGCGCATGGCAAAACTCTGGCAAAGGAAAACCGTTGAACTTCGCGGCGTTCTGATGTAAAATAAAAAGGTACGCAATCAAACGATACTGCAGCAAGAGGGAGGTACGGCGCATGACCGTATTGGTGACCGGCGGCATGGGCTACATCGGCAGCCACACGTGCGTGGAGCTGCTCGAGCAGGGCATGGATGTCGTCGTGGTGGACAATCTCGTCAACAGCAGCGCGGAGGCGGGCAGACGGGTCGAGCAGATCACGGGCAAGCCCCTGAAGTTCTACCAGATGGACGTGCGTGACCGCGCCGGACTCGACCGCATTTTTACCGAGCAGAAGATCGACTGCGTCATCCATTTTGCCGGCCTCAAGGCCGTGGGCGAGTCGGTGCATATGCCGCTGGAATATTACGACAACAACCTTGGCTCGACCGTCACGCTCTGCGAGGCAATGCGCGACCACGGGGTCAAGCAGATCATCTTCTCGTCGTCGGCGACGGTGTACTCCGGCGACAACGATATGCCGCTCTACGAGACGTCCCGCACCGGCAGCTGCACGAATCCCTACGGCTGGACGAAGTACGTCTGCGAGCAGATCCTGCGCGACTGTGTGGTGGCCGACCCGAGCTGGTCGGTCGTGCTGCTGCGCTACTTCAACCCCATCGGTGCGCACCCGAGCGGCCTCATCGGCGAGGATCCGCGCGGCGTGCCGAACAACCTCATGCCCTACATCTCGCAGACGGCCATCGGCCGGCTGGAGTGCCTGAACGTGTTCGGCGACGACTATGACACGCCCGACGGCACCGGCGTGCGCGACTATATCCACGTCATGGATCTTGCGCGCGGCCACGTCTCGGCCATCGCCTACATGGCGGCGCACACGGGCGAGAGCATTTTTAACCTCGGCACCGGCCGGGGCTACAGCGTGCTCGAAATGGTGCACGCCTTTGAAGCGGCCAACCACGTGCACGTGCCCTATCGCATCGCGCCGCGCCGCGCGGGCGATCTGCCGACGGTGTACGCCTGCCCGGACAAGAGCGCGCGCATCCTCGGCTGGCGCGCGGACTACTCGCTCGAGGATATGTGCCGCGACAGCTGGCGCTGGCAGACCCAGAACCCAAACGGCTACGAAACTGCCTGACGGCAACGCTTTGCGGCTCGCTCCGGCGATCCGCAAAAGCCTTGCGCCGCCTGCGGGCGGCGCATTTTTGCGGCCTGAAGCCGGGCCGGTCGTGTGTGTTTTGCACAAGCAAAATTTAAATATGTGTTGACATAAGATACAAGATATTGTACGATATACCCGCTCTCAATACAAAATAAAGCGGTTTTCCGCACAAGATATTGTGTTTTCGATTACGAGGGGGAGAAATAGAAAATGAAGATCATCAAGCGAAACGGTGCAGAGGCGACCTTTGATATCTCGAAGATCATCATGGCCGTCACGAAGGCCAATGCCGCCGTCGAGGAGGGCGCGCGCATGACGCCGCGCCAGATCCAGCGCATCGCCGAGAGCGTGGAGCTCGCCTGTCAGGAGCTCGGCCGCAGCGCCGCCGTGGAAGAAATTCAGGACATGGTCGAAAAGCAGATCATGGCGCACGGCGCGTTCGAGGTCGCCAAGGCCTACATCACCTACCGCTACACCCGCAGTCTGGTGCGCCGCGCCAACACGACCGACGACCGCATCCTGAGCCTGATCGAGTGCAACAACGAGGAGGCCAAGCAGGAAAACTCCAACAAGAACCCGATCGTCAACAGCACGCAGCGTGACTACATGGCCGGCGAGGTCAGCCGCGACATCACCAACCGTCTCCTGCTGCCGAAGGACATCGTCGAGGCGCACGAGGAGGGCATCATCCACTTCCACGACGCCGACTATTACGCGCAGCATATGCACAACTGCGACCTTGTGAATCTGGAGGACATGCTCGAAAACGGCACCGTCATCACCGGCACGCTCATCGAGCGGCCGCACAGCTTCTCGACCGCGTGCAACATCGCGACCCAGATCATCGCGCAGGTCGCCTCCAACCAGTACGGCGGGCAGTCGATCTCGCTGACGCATCTGGCGCCGTTCGTGCAGGTCAGCCGCGAGCGCATCCGCCGCGAGGTCGCGGCCGAGATGCAGGCGATCGACGCGCATCCGGGCGAGGAGAAGCTGGCCGAGCTCGTCGAAAACCGCGTCCGTGAGGAGATCCGCCGCGGTGTGCAGACGATCCAGTATCAGGTCGTCACGCTGCTGACCACGAACGGTCAGGCGCCGTTCGTGACGGTGTTCATGTACCTCGGCGAGGCGAAAAACGAGCAGGAGCGCCATGACCTCGCCATGATCATCGAGGAGACGCTGCGCCAGCGCTATCAGGGCGTGAAAAATGAGAAGGGCGTCTGGGTCACGCCGGCGTTCCCGAAGCTCATCTACGTGCTCGAGGAGGACAATATCCACGAGGACTCGCCCTACTGGTATCTCACGGAGCTGGCCGCCCGCTGCACCGCCAAGCGCATGGTGCCGGACTACATCTCCGAGAAGAAGATGCTCGAGCTCAAGGTGGACAAAAACGGCGAGGGCCACTGCTACACCTGTATGGGCTGCCGCAGCTTCCTGACGCCGTATGTCGACGAAAACGGCAAGCCGAAGTACTACGGCCGCTTCAATCAGGGCGTTGTGACCATCAACCTGCCGGACGTGGCGCTGTCCTCCGGCGGCAACATGGAGAAATTCTGGCAGATCTTTGACGAGCGGCTGGAGCTGTGCCACCGCGCGCTCATGTGCCGCCACGAGCGGCTCAAGGGCACGCTCTCGGACGCCGCGCCCATCCTGTGGCAATACGGCGCGCTGGCCCGCCTGAAAAAGGGCGAGCCGATCGACAAGCTCCTCTACGGCGGCTACTCGACCATCTCCCTCGGCTACGCGGGACTGTATGAGTGCGTCAAGTACATGACCGGCAAGTCCCACACCGACCCCTCGGCGACGCCGTTCGCGCTCGAGGTGATGCAGCACATGAACGACGCCTGCAAGCATTGGAAGCAGATGCACAACATCGACTTCAGCCTCTACGGCACGCCGCTGGAATCCACGACCTACAAGTTCGCCAAGTGCCTGCAGAAGCGCTTCGGCATCATCCCCGGCGTCACGGACAAGGGCTACATCACCAACAGCTACCACATCCACGTGACGGAGAACATCGACGCGTTCAGCAAGCTCGCCTTCGAGTCGAAGTTCCAGGCGCTCTCCCCCGGCGGCGCGATCAGCTATGTCGAGGTGCCGAACATGCAGAACAATATCCCGGCGGTGCTCGAGGTGATGAAGTTCATCTACGACAACATCATGTACGCCGAGCTCAACACCAAGAGCGACTACTGTCAGGTCTGCGGCTACGACGGCGAGATCGAGATCGTCGAGCACGACGGCAAGCTCATCTGGCGCTGCCCGAACTGCGGCAACACGGATCAGGACAAGATGAACGTCGCCCGCCGCACCTGCGGCTACATCGGCACGCAGTTCTGGAACCAGGGCCGCACGCAGGAGATCAAGGAGCGCGTGCTGCACCTGTAAGGCGGCGCGCAGAGAAAAAATACCCGGCGGGCGTGTCTGAAGCGGCGCGCCCGCTGTTTGTGAGGAATTGCTATGAATTACGGTCAGATCAAGACCTGCGACATCGCCAACGGCGTCGGCGTGCGCGTGACGCTGTTCGTCTCCGGCTGCACGAACCACTGCTACAACTGCTTCCAGCCGCAGACATGGGACTTTCATTACGGCCAGCCGTTTGACGCGGCGGCCGAGCAGATCATCTTCAACGAGCTGGAAAAGCCCTTCATCCGCGGCCTGACGCTGCTCGGCGGCGACCCGTTCGAGCCGGAGAATCAGCGCGCGCTCGTGCCGTTTCTGCACCGGGTGCGCGAGCGCTATCCGGATAAGGACATCTGGGCGTTTTCGGGCTTCGTGCTCGACAAGGAGCTCACCGTCGACGGCGCGCACCCGCACTGCGAGGTGACCGACGAGATGCTTTCGCTCATCGACATCCTCGTCGACGGGCGCTATGTGGACGCGCAGCGCAACCTCAGCCTGCGCTTTCGCGGCTCGGAAAACCAGCGCATCATCGACATGAACCGCACCCGCGCGGCGGGGCACATCGTACTCTGGGAGGGCATGAACGGATGGAAGTAAAGATCCGGAAGCTGCGCCCCGGCGCCGTCACCCCGCGGCGCGGCAGCGCGGACGCGGCGGGCTATGATCTCTACGCCTGCCCGGCGGACGGGCAGAGTGTCACGATCGCGCCGCACACGACGGCCATGATCGGTACGGGGCTTGCCCTCGCCATTCCGGCGGGGTATTTCGGCGGCGTGTTCGCGCGCAGCGGCCTTGCGTCCAGGCAGGGGCTGCGCCCGGCAAACTGCGTCGGCGTGATCGACGCCGACTACCGCGGCGAGTGCACCGTCGCGCTGCACAATGACACGGACGCGCCGCGCACCGTCGCCCCCGGCGACCGCATTGCCCAGCTCGTGATCCTGCCGTTTCTCGCGGCGGAATTTTCGGACGCCGACACGCTCGACGAAACTGACCGCGGCGCGGGCGGCTTTGGCAGCACCGGCCGGTAAAGCAACAATAACGCAGCCCCCTTCGAGCGTCTCGAAGGGGGCTGCGTTTTGCTTTATTCAGCGCCAGACTTGCTTTATTCAGCGGCAGTCTGCGAACACGGGCGAGAATTCGTCGAGCTTTTCGCACGTGTAGCGCCGGGTGTTGTCCTCGCACACGGGCAGCATCTGCTGCGTGAATGCGGCGCAGCGCGTCCATTCATCGGTGACGGCCTGACTGTGCGCGGTGTTCAGGTCGTAGTGCTGCGCGAGATAGTCGGCGAGGTAGGGCGTGAATTTCTCCGCGCCGAAAATGTTCAGATGCTCGGCGTTGGCGAAATCATTGAGCGGGTCGAGGCCGATGGCGTCCATCTGCGTGTCGAAGTTCGCAAAATCATACCCGTACTCGTGCACGACCGCCTCCAACTCGGCAAACACGGCGTCATAGTTTTCAATGACGGTGCGGTGCGGGAAGCGGGCAAAGAGCACGTTTTTGATTCCCCGTGCCCTGGCTGTCTCGCAGAAGGTGCGCAGGCTCTGCTCGTTGAAATCGTCGAGCGATTGCTGGCGGACGGGGATCTCGTCCGTCTCCGTGAGGAACATGGAGATGGACAGAAACGGCTTGGTGTACGAATAGCCCGCGTCGCGCGCCTGCTGCTGCAGGGACAGCGAATTGCGGATGAGGTCCCGCTTTCTCCAGTTGTCGTGGTATTTGAGCAGCGGTATATAGTACGACAGGCGCTTGCCCTGCACGCACTCGTTGATGGCCTGCACCTTGCTGCGTGAGAGCGGCAGCGTGTCGAGCCATTCGCGCGTTGCGGCCTTGCCGAGCTCCTTGCGCTCGTCCTCCGTGTAGAGAAAGCCGTTGACCTCGACCACGTAGACCGCAGGGCTCTGCCGCTTGGCGGCCTCACGCAGCATGGAGGGGTACATGGTCCCCTGCGCGGCCGATACGGCCAGCGGATAGCTCGTAAAGCCCGCGTGCTGCCATGCCAGCGGCGCGCAGTAGTCCGTGAACGTCTCGCTCGCGCCGAGGATCATGACGTCGAGCGAGTTTTTCGGCTCCAGATAGAAGCTGCGGATGTACTGCTGCTCGGTGGCGTTGTTGACGGTCAGCAGCCGCGTGAGCGCGCCGTAGACCAGCGCCACGATGAGCAGAAACGCGATCACGCGCACGACGGTATTTCTTTTTGCGTGTTGTTTTGGATTCATTGATGTTCTCCACATGCTGTGTTAGCGCCACGCGGCAAATTGCGGCGAAAACTCGTTGAGATTCTGCTCCGTGTTCGCAGCGGCCAGCTCCTTGCACAGCGGCAGCGTCTGCGTCACGAAGGCGGCGCAGCGGTCCCACATGGCGGTGAGCTCGGCGCTGTACGTGCCCGTCAGGTCATAGTGCGCGGTGAGATACTGCCCGAGCCACGCGGTGAAGATCTCCATGCCGGCGGTGTTGAGGTGGTCGGAGTCGATAAAATCCGCGCAGCGGTCCAGACCGATGGTGTCAAACGCGTCGTGCAGGTCGAGCAGGTCGTAGCCGTATTCGCCCACGACGGCGGCCACGTCGTCAAAGACGCCGGGGTCGGTCGTCTGCGTGCGGTGCGGCGTGCGCAGAAAGAGCGTCTGCACGCCGAGACTCTGCGCCTGCGCGCAGAACGCGCGCAGATACTGTTCGTTCGCCGCGCTGAGCGTCAGCGGCCGGACATCGGGCTCAAAATCCGCGGACAGGGACTTGCACACCGTCTCCACGCCCTTGGTCAGCGAGCAGCCGGTCTCATCCATGATGTGCAGACGCCGCTGCACCGGCACCCATTTTCCCACCTGATACCAGTTGGCGTGGTACTTGGCGATGTTGAAGTAAAACGAGGTCTGCAGCTCTCGCGGCACACAGGTGCGGATGGTCTCGAGCCGGTTGCGCGACCAGGGGATGTTGTCGATCCACTTGCGGAGGTTGGCCTCCAGCGTTTCCGGGTTCTCGTCGTTGATGAAGCCGTCGATGTCCACGACGATCAGCTTCGGGTGCTGGCGGTTCACCGCTTCTGTGAGCAGGGAGCCGTAGAGCCGTGCCGGAATGTTCGAGACCGTCAGCGGATAGCTCGTGTAGCCGTACTGCTGCCACGCGAGCGGGGCGCTGTAGCCCGTGTAGAGCTGGCTCGCGCCGATGAGCACCACGTCGAGGCTGTCCTCCGGCTCGAGGAAGAAGCCGTGCACGTGGCGCTTGTCCCAGTCGTTATTCGCGACGAGCATCGGAGAGATGAGCCCGATGCCCAGCACGGCGATGAGCACGAAAACGATCGCGCGTACCGCTGTGCGGGATTTGGAGATCGGTCGTTTTGTCATAGCTTAAAACTGCATATACACGAATTCGGATGCCTGCACGCCGGGGCCGTAAACGCCCATGAGCACGACGGCGAAGATGCCGGCAAGCAGCACGGCCCAGCGCAGGGCGAGACACTTCTCGTCGAGGATCTCGCGGATGGTGCGCTGCGAGCGCTCCTGAATGACGGAGGCGGTGAAGATCACGACTGTGCCGAACAGCAGCACGGCCCAGTCATACCGCGTCAGCGGCAGGGCCTCGAGCACGGCGCCCGGCCGCAGCTGCGACAGGTGCAGGTCGGTCACGGATTTTAACATCATGCCCATCGCGGCGCGAAACCCGTCGGCGATGTCAAAGTAATAGCCGATGAGCACGACCACGAACGTGCGCAGCATGGAAAACACCTGATACCACGCGCTTTTTCGCTCGATGTGCAGCGCGGCGACGACCTTGTCCGACACCGGCTGCAGCAGCGTGGACACGAGGATGACCATGCCGTTCCAGAAGCCGAAGGCGACGTACTTCCAGCTCGCCCCGTGCCAGATGCCGATGATGAGAAACGTGATCAGCGAGGCCACGGCCGTCGGCAGGACCTTGCCGATGTGGCTGCCAAGGTGCTGCCTGGCGTGGCGGCCCCAGTTGAGAAACGCCTTCGAGATCGACAGCGGGTAGAACAGGTAGTTGCGCAGCCAGTCGCCGAGCGAGATGTGCCAGCGGTGCCAGTACTCGGTGAGCGTGCGCGAGAAATACGGGCGGCGGAAGTTTTCGCCCATGGTGATGCCGAACATCTGCGCCACGCCGCGCGAGATGTCGATGCCGCCGGAGAAGTCGGCATAGAGCTGCAGCGCGTACACGATCGCCGCCAGCAGCACATACGTGCCGGCGTAGTCGGTGTATGCGCCGGCGACGGTGTGGATCATGCCCACGGCGCGGTCGGCGATGACGAGCTTCTTAAAAAAGCCCCAGAGGATCAGCTGCGCGCCGAAGCGGATGTTGTCAAAGTGATACTTGTGCTCGTCATAGAGCTGGTGCGCCAGCTGGTCGTACACGCCGATCGGGCCCTGAATGATCTGCGGGAAGAAGGACACGAACAGCGCGAGCTTGCCGACGTTGCGCTCGGCGGGCACTTTCTCGCGGTAGACATCGAGCACGTAGCCCATGGACTGGAACGTGTAAAACGAGATGCCCAGCGGCAGCAGCAGCCCGATGTGGCCGAGCGAGACCGTCAGCCCCACGGACGCAAAGAGCGTCTCCATGGACTCGGCAAAGAAGTTATAGTATTTGAGCACGGCGAGGATGCCGAAGTTCAGCAGCAGGATGGCGATCATGAGCGCCTTGCGGCGGGACTTGCAGCGCTTTTTGTACGCCTTGCGCTCCTCGCGCTCCCAGTCCTGCTTGTGCGCGGCGACGGTCTGCTCCATGCGTGCGGTCATGGCGTCCATGCCGCGGGCGCCGAAGTAGGTCGTGAGCGTCGTCACGACGATAAAGCCCATGTAGCGCAGGCACACGAACGCGTAAAACGCGTAGCTGCCGATCAGCAGCACCACCCACTGAAACCGCTTCGGCACGAGGTAGTACAGCACCAGCAGCGCGAGCACCAGCAGGTAAAACGGCAGCGATGTCAGCGTCATGCTTCGTCCTCCGGCGTCCGGCAGGTGTTGAGCACGTCGGTCGCGAACCGGTCGCGCACGAGCGTGAAGTCCCCGCCGCGGCAGAGCGCCACGCGCGGCATATCGCGCGAGAGGAACACGGCCACGCCCTCCGTCACGGAGTAGGCGCCGCAGCGTCCGAAGGCGATCACGTCGCCCACGCGCAGGGGCGGCAGCTGCGCCTCGCGCACCAGCACGTCCGCGGTCGTGCACAGGCTGCCGCAGAGCATCCACGGCCCGGCGGCGTCCGCGCTCTCGCGCAGAAGCGTCAGCGGCGGGGACTGCATGCCCATGAGCTGACCGTCATACTTCACCTGATGCATACCGCCGTCGCACACGGCATAGTTCACGCCGAGGTTGCACTTGGCGTCGGCCACGCCGGTGAGAAACGTGCCGCAGGGGGCGGCGAAAAAGCGCCCCATCTCGATCGTCAGCGGATACTTTTCGCCGAAGGCGCGGATGTGCTCCGCCGCCGCGTCGAGCAGCGCGCCGTCGCGCGCCTCGGCATCGTCGCGCAGGCACTCGGCGTTCAGCCCCGGACCGTATTCCACGTGCTGCGCCGTGAAGCCGTACTTGTCGTGCAGTATCGTGAGGTATTCGTCCAGATGCGCAAGCTCCTTTGCGATCACGGCGTCCTTGCGCTTTTGCGTGCCGGAAAAATAGTGGATGCCCGCGATCGTCACGTTCGGGAACTCCGCGCGGCGCGCAACGAGATCCTCCAGCGCGGCGGGATCCATGCCGAACTGGCTGCCGGCGGTCAGACGCGGCAGCACGCGCACGTGCTTTCCCTGCGCGGCCGCGGCGGCGCAGATGAGATCAAAATGCAGCGTGCTCTCGGCCGTGAGCAGGTCTGCCCCCAGCGCGACGGCGCGCGCGACATCGTCCGCGCCCTTGTTCACGCCGGAGTAGAGGATGCGCTCGGGCGCGATGCCGAGCTTTTCGCAGATCGTCAGCTCGCCCGGGGAGCAGACTTCCACCCAGCGGAACACGTCCGGCAGGCCGCGCAGCACGAAGGGGTTTGCCTTCATGGAGTAGCAAAGCTGCACGTGAGAGCCGAACGCGGCGCGCACTTTTTCAGCGCGCGCCGTGAAAGCATCCAGATCAAACAGATACAGCGGCGTGCCGTATTTCGCGGCCGCCGTTTTCAGAGCAGTCTTGTCCATCAGTCCTCGTCCTGCAGGCGCTGCACCATGGCCAGCAGACTCTTGGCGGAGTTGAAGTTCTCCGGCACGAGATCCTTTGCGCCGATCTCGATGTCGAACGCGTCGTTGAGCGCCGCGACGAGCGACACGATGTCGAACGATTCGAGAATGTGGTCGTCGATGAGCGCGGTCTCGGTCTCAAAATCCACGTCCGGGCGCAGATCGGTCAGAATGTCCATCAGTTCCTGTTCCATAATAAAATACCTCCTGAAATGTGAGTAATGTAAGCGATTATCGGTGGGCGTCGGCGATGCGCCCGGCCAGCGCGCGCATATCCGTCTTGCCGTTGTCGAGCCGGGGCATGGCGTCAAGCTGCTCGATCTTGCGCGGCACCATAAAGCCCGGCAGGTCGGCGCGCAGCGCCACGGCGATGTCGCGCTTGGTCACGTCCGCGCCGGTGTAAAACAGCCAGATCTGCTCGTGCTCCTGATCGTAGAGCGCGCAGGCCTCCTCCACGCCGGGCACCTTCGCCGCGGCGAGGTCGATCTCGCCGAGCTCCACGCGGTGACCGAGGTGCTTGACCTGCCGGTCCTTGCGGCCGTGGAACATGAGGTTGCCGTCGGGTGCGAAGTGCCCGAGGTCGCCGGTCTTGTAGATGCGCTCGTCATACGCGCGGTTGAGCGGGTTTTGCAGGAAGCTCTCGGCGGTCTTTTCGCGGCTGTTGTAGTAGCCGAGCGCGAGGATGGGCCCCTTGACGCAGATCTCGCCGATCTCGCCGTCGGGCACGGCCTCGTTTTGCTCCGAGAGCAGAAACACCTCGTAGTGCGGGTACGGCTTGCCGATCGGC
>OHCH01000257.1_pt1 | contig 15344 bp, 20 predicted proteins | sample 1566771 | NCBI WGS metagenome assembly OHCH01 (sample SAMEA3879501, study PRJEB24766) | human gut metagenome | biome: human-associated habitat; feature: feces | place: USA | collected 1985/1987
ATAATAATTCTTTTATTTCTTTTCTTTGCTTCTTTCTTTTCTTTTTTTCTTATGCCAAATAAATCGGGGCTTGCAAATTTTCACCTATGGGTGTACCTGCATTCACAAGACCAGTGACAGAGTTTAATCTCCAGTGACCTGTCACTTCGGACAAACGCACTCAAGTTTGTTGCCAATTCAATGCGGCAGGATTTTCTTTGCTTAATTACTGTCGGCTAGAACTGCATTGAACCTTGATTTGGCAAGGCTTGAGATTTGTGCCCATTTTATGCACAGCGTACTGTGATTTGTCAAGTTGCTTATGCCGGCTTATGTCGGCTTTCGTATAAACGTCTTAGACCTGTAGCGAGAAGTTATATGGTTGTAGCCTCATCGAACAGTGTATCCATGTCATCGTAGAATGCGTCTTTGTCGTCTTGAGTTATTCCGCAGTAAATCAGTGTAGTCTCGGGTGAATCGTGATTTAACATTCTCTGGAGTGTCACAAGAGCTCTCGAATCGTCGGGGTGCATCTTTATCGTCCAGTAGCCAAATGTCTTTCTGAGGCTATGTGCGCTCAAGTGGTATGGTAGCCCAAGGTCGGTTTGAAGCGAATGAATGATTCTATAGATTTGTGATTGGTCAAGACAACCGCCTTTCTCGGATTTGAACAGATAGTCTTCAAGGGAGTAATCACCAATGTAGTCGAGATACGTCTTGATTGCTTCACGGCATGATGAATTAAGCTTTGGATTGTTGTGTTTAGAGGTCTTTTCCTCGAACAAGCTGATATAGCTTTTGAATCTACCGCCCTCGGTAATCACATCGCCAATCTTGATTTTAACTAAGTCTCCACCACGGAGTCCCGTTGAAATGCCGAGGGTGAAGAACATGTAGTTACGAAGTCTGATGCGTCTAGTCTTACCGTTGTTGAGCAAGAACTCTTTTGCCTTTTGGATATCCGCCATGTCTCGAATTGGATCGCCAGGGGTTGCCTTGGGTTTGCCATGTGAGGTGTATGGCGAATTGTTGCGTGGACGCTTCTCGATTTCGGGGCGCTTTGGTTTTACGGCGTCGCCAATGTCGATAACGTTGCACTCAAGTTTTGGGGCGGTCGAACCACTGAATACCTGCTGGGCGTGCTTGATTTTGTAATGTCTCATATGTCTATCTCCTTTTATCTACGGGGTTTATCACCCTTATCCTTATATACATATTATACACCATTTTCGGCTAAATGTCAAGCTTTTTAGAAAATACCTATGCGTTTTTTGACAATTATTTTTAAGGCATAAATCTATTAAGCACAAGCACGAAGCGTGCTGAGCGCACGATTGCAGGATGGGACTCAGATTGATCGTTGGGGCTGAAATGGCGCCACGGTTGCGTGTCGCTTTCTGGCGGCGGATTAAGTCGGCGTTAAATGCTTATGCCTTTGAGAAATGCGTTCACAAAAAGTTTACAAATGTGCGAAATACAAGCTTTCTTTCGGGGGCGTCACCAAAAAACCTTGCGTTCATAAGCCTAAAAGCTTGCGTTACAAAGAATCGCATTTTTTGCAAAAGTGACGATGCGTGGATGAAAAAGGGGAGGGGAGCGGAAGAAAAGATTGCGAAAATAGGGCGGATGTGAAAGATGAGGCTACTCTTTAATATTTGGGCGTTCTGAGCACAAAAATATTTTTATTCAACCCCTCATGCAAGCTTATCAAATTAGCTTGCATTTGACCCTTGCTTCCTTTTTATAAGAAAAAAGCGTTTTTGATATTCTAATAATTTTCAAAAAAGCTATTGACTTTTAATTCAATATAGTCTATACTATCATTGTCGACAGGACGAGGCACACAACACAGTGAGCCTACAGCAAATATCAAGCCCTGTGACGTGTTACAACGTGGAGCGTAAACTCCTTAAACTTCAGTATCTTGATAAACCTATAGTTATACCATTTTGAGCAGTAAAGCACTCACATATGCCTATCAGAGATGATAGAGCCGTGAGCTGTGAGAGCAGACCGCTGAGCCGTTCATGGTTAAAAGTGTAGCATAGATTGAATAAGCTCAGACCTTGCTTGAAATTTCAGCGAGTATCGGCGATGACCCCGCATTTTTACGGGTGAGCTATACCCTGACGACAGTGCAGTAAAGTCGCATCCTTTAGGGTGTTGGAATAGCAAGAGCCGACTGAGCAAAAAAATGAGCGTGATGCCTCATGGAGTAAAGACAACTGTATGCCTTTACAGTACGCAAGCTTGCCGTACAATTCAATCACAAAAAAAGTAGGCTAATTCTTTGAGCTGTCTTGAATTAAGCAAGGCGGTTTAAAGCTTTATATAAAGCTCATGAGCAGTCACTCGTGGGCTTGAATAGGGCTTTAAAGCTCAAATTTTAAAAAATTTATTGGAGGTACTATTATGAACATTTTGGAGAACTACAGACTTGTGGAGTCAAAAACAGGTGATGGCGTGGAAGTAATAGCGTCAACATCAGAACAGATCGATAACATTAAGACCTATATCAAGGGGCTTAATATCAAGTCAGTTCGCACAATGTACTCTGTGCTTGAGGGCTTTGGTTTTGCCGTATCATTCTCAAAGTCGCTCTTCTCGCCTGACATCGACAGCGACACTTTTAAGGGCTGGCTTAAGCCGTTCAAAGCTCTACAGACACGGCTTGCCATCTATGGACTTTGCAAGCGTCGTGCTGTGGAATCTGGAGATGCTGACGATATTAAGGCTATGACAGACTCAAAGTCTGAGTGTTTTGATGAGCTTAAAGCCCTCAAAACATGGCTCGGTGTAAAAGTCAACTGCAAGTCTACAGATATAGATACATTAGAGGCACACTGCTTTAAGTACGCCAGATCCAACAGGGAGGCTATCGCTGAGGGCTGGACTGTCAAGCCGGTGAGTGTCTATCAATTTATCAATTTCTGTTTCAAGGAGTTGAATTTTGGTGAGAGCAAGACAGAGTGTGCTCTCGGTTATGCTCAAAAGTCTATCAAGCAGGCAGTGCTCGACGACGCCACTGAAACATACAAAAAGCTTGCAGACTCACAGGCTGATAAGCCAGCCGAGCCAGCCAAAAAGCCAGCCAAAAAGACAACAAAAAAGATGGCAAAAGCTGAGCCAGAATCAGCAAAGGCTGAGCCAGTAAAGGCTTAATTTAAACAGTTCTGAGGGGTATCTGTAAAAGCCCCTCACCAACGCACATTGAGTGACAGTTATTCTGTCGCTCTTTTTTTGTGCAAATTTTAAGGCAGATTTTTTTGACCCTTATGGAATTTATTTTACTCAAAACGACCTAAAAGGCGTCACTTAGTAAAACTTCCGAGGGTCAATCTGTCTTTAAAATCAGAAAAAGGGAGGTTTTTATGGTGAAGTTTTCAGTAAATATAGCGCAGAAGCCCATTAAATTTCATGGTTTCCATGTTTTAAAGGGCGGTATATACGGGCAGGGCATGCTTATAGTTGACGGGGTAAAACGCCCCGTTTTTTTTGTCTATCATGGGCAAAAACACAAAGATAGAGTCGTAATTTTTTATACATATTACGACGATACAAAAATATGGTTTAAAGACCAGTTTGCTGTAACTAATTCTATGATTACGGCAGAATGTGCTATAAGGCGTTTAAATGTTGAATATCCGCCAAAGTCGGGCAAGCAGGGTCCTCGATCAATACTTGCCGAAGTTCCACGTCATGGCGGCAAGTCTGCGGCAGAAAAATTTGCAGTACAGTGCGCATCTATGCACTTTTCAAGACACAGATAGGAGGTATTTTTTTATGGATAAGCTCGCAATAGCTATACTTAAGGCATTGCATGACGGAGTTGTCACAAAAGGCGAAGCCGTCGAATATTGCCGTATGTATGGCATTATGCTTTAATTTTATGAAAAATGAGGAGGTAATTTTATGTTGACAAAATTTACAATCGCAACTTCTTGCGAAAATAATTCAGAAAGTCAAAAGTTATATGTTGTTATGAAGGTTGATTCTTCATGGCATTTATCCCCCGAATATGCCTTGATTGGCATATATACTTCAAAAGAAGTAGCTATCAAGGTGGCAAGAGAGCAGGTCGAAAGTATCGAAAAAACCAATAATTGGATTATCGAAAATGACCTGTTTGACAGTGATGACTGCGAAAACACAGCCATCCACTTTGACGAAATCGAAGTAGATGATAGCGCCACGACAGCATATGTTTTATTCGCTCTTGGCAAATATGGGGAATATTCCCTTCTTGGTTGCTACTATAGTAAGGAACTTGCTGAAAAAAGAAGATCATCACTTCAGAAGCGAGACGATGAAATTATAAAAATGGCCAAGAACTACGAAGACGCAAGAGAGTATTTTGTGGTAGAATCACAAATTAATAAAGAGACCTAACAAGTTTTTTTGAAAAGAGGTAGTTGATATGTTCATTTGAGTAAGTGGTAACCGCAAGCCACGTTAAATAATTTGCGGCGTCTAAGTACGGCATAACCCGCTAAAAGTCTATTACTGCGGTTTATTGCAAGGCTTAGGTGATATTGAAATATTGGGCTCGGCTGGTATGAGCAGGAACGGAGGTGGTGATTTATGCTCATTGTGCCAACCCTCGTGTAGAGGACTACATAAGATATTAGCATTGATTTTTAATTCCTTTCTTTTATTCGCAGGCGGTTAAAAGCCGCCTTATGGCTCGTTGGTCAAGTGATTAAGATACCGCTTTCTCAGAGCGGAGTCGTAGGTTTGAATCCTGCACGAGTCACCAAAGGACGTTGCAGTCCTTAGACGCGCATCGGTGGCATCAGTCGCTGAATACGTAGGGAAGTACGGATGAGCCGTACATTACTTGCCTTCTGTGGGTTGTGGGCAAGACAAGCCGCTGTGGTGGAATGGCATACACAAGGGTCTTAAACACCCTCGGAGTAAAATCCTTGCGAGTTCAAATCTCGTTAGCGGCACCAGTATAGTTTGCCAATACTATACAAAAGGAAATTGGCTTAGCAGGTACAGTGCTTATCCCAACATATGGGAATGTAGTGAGATGCCTGCGCTTGCGACTTTAGCTCAGTTGGTAGAGCAACGCACTTTTAATGCGGAGGTCATGGGTTCAAGCCCCATAAGTCGCACCAACGCCAGATTTTATGGTGATTTTCAGGCGTAATCAGAAAATCATTATTATTATTTTAAAATGGAGGTGTTTTTATGGACGCTTTTGAAAACGTACATAATACATACGACCTGACAAAATTGATCAGGTCTGTTAAGCACGCAGAAGAACGTGACAAAGAAGAAATAGAGCTTAAAAGGCGCATAGAAAGCTATAAAAGCCGCAGACTTGAAAGAAAAGCAGCCAAAGTGTTGTGGATTATGCAGAAAGTTCTCGGCTTTGCTATGGGCGTTATGGCTATAGCTATGCCCGAGAGTGCGGTTATTGCCGTGCCATTAGCCTGTGCGTTTTTATTCACAAGAAATATCCTATCAATTCGCCCAGTTGTCGTTGATGCCGATGGCGGTGTTATCGAGTTTGAAAGAGGTAAGGTATGAGTTTATACAATGACAAGAGGATATCTTGGCTCAAAAGAGTTTTCACCGAGGGTACAAGAATATGCCTTGAGAAAATGGTTGATGACCCATATCCAGTTGAGCCGAATACGCTTGGAACGGTTGACCATGTCGATGACGCTGGCACAATTCATTGCAATTTTGACAACGGGCGATCGCTTGGCGTAATTTACGGTGTGGATAAATTTCATATTGTAAGGGAGGGAGAATAATCATGAAGAGCGGCGAAATTGGTTTTTTGTGGACTGCTTACTATCGTATTTATCATACTGAAACTGACTAAGGTTATATGCTGGAGTTGGCTTTGGGTGGTATCACCACTGTGGATCGGCGCACTGCTTAATCTGATTATAACGGTGATTGCGGTTATTATAGGCCTTAAAAGTTAAGTATGGCAAACCTAATATCTTTTAAATTTACTAAAGGGACAACTTGTCCCCTTAATAATTTGGGTTACTAACTAGACAAGACGCCCAATTAGTTCTATAAGAGAGGAGGTGAAATTATGCCAGAAAGTAAAATCATCACGAGCGAAAGCATGGTAGACAACCATGACCTCAGAAACGAGCTTATTGCCAGAACTGAGGTTCTTGATAAGGTCAAGAAACTGCTTTTGATACCCGAGATGAACTGTATGACTATTAGACAGGTGGCGGATTATTATGAGGTGGATTTTGATACCCTTAGAAAATGTTACATGCGTAATCGGTTGGAGATTGACACTGACGGTGTTGTAACTAAAACACCCACAATCTTTAAAGAAATCTTTAAAGGGACAAGTTGTCCCATTAAAGATGAAAAGGACTTTAACCGAACAACTTGTTCAGTTAAAGATGAGGAGATTTCTAATAAAACAAATTGTCCTATTAAGAATTTCGAGCAACAGCATGGTAAACTCATAGTTCAAATTGACGATAATACCCGCCTTGAAATTCCAAACCGAGGTATCAAGTGTTTCTCAAAGCGTGCCGTCCTCAGAATAGGCATGCTTCTTCGTGATAGCAAGATAGCCCAAGAGGTCAGGACACAGCTCCTAAACATTGTCGAACATACCGCAGAGGAAAAACCCGAACTTCTCACGCAAGATATCGACGACGAAGAAAAGCTCCAAGCGGCAATCGGCAAGGCTTTCGCCACGGGTGATATCATGGAATTTGCGACAGCCGCCCAGGCTTACACGGCGTTTCAGCGGCGTCATATCGACAGAATTGAAACGTCAAACAAGCTTTTAACGGGCGAGATTTTACATATCTCAGACCGCAAAATGTTCAACAGAGTTATGCGCAAGTTTGCTTCGACTTTGCATATCAGTTTCGGCGTAGCTTTCAGCATGCTGTATAAACAACTCAGTTATCGCTACGGGATAGACCTCAAAAAGCGTGGCGATCGCAAGACACCGTATATTCAGTATATCAAAGATGACGAATGGGACAAGGTACAAAAAGTCATCGTTGCGATTCTTGAGAAATACAATGTCAACGTAAAAGAATTCTTTGAAAGCTGTTCTCCAACCTTTAAAGAAAAGTAATATAGGCGGAGTTCTCCGCCTTATGGCTCACTGGTCAAACGGTTAAGACGCCGCCTTCTCAGGGCGGAATTGCATGGTTCAAATCCTGCGTGAGTCACCAGCCCATTTTGGGCATTCCCTTCTTTTTCTGAGCGCGATGCTTTGCATCGCTATGGCTCAAATAGACTCTTATCCCCAGTAAGAGTACAGGTTCAAATCCTGTGTGAGCCACCATCAATGCAGGCATAATCAAGTCTGTAAATTTTAAAATTCAAAGGAGTTTTTGAAATGACTAACGAAAAAATGACGATTCATCAGGCACTTTGCGAACTTAAGATTCTCGACAAGAGGATAGCCACCCTTATCAAAGACGCAAGATTTGTTGTGGAAAATAAGCACAGCAATACTAAGATTAATGGTGTCTCCATTGAAGAAGCCAAGAATGACTTCAAGGCGAGCTATGACAAAATAGTCGACCTTATAAAAAGGCGCAAGGCAATTAAGTGTGCCGTTACACTTTCAAACGCCGAGACCGAAGTTACAATACAGGGCATGAAGCTGACTATTGCCGAGGCTATTGAATACAAGAATCACGGCATCGAATTTGAGGAAGAACTCGTAAAACACATGTCAAGACAGCTTAAAAACGCACAGGACAGATGTAACTACGAGAACGGCGAAACATTACAAGAGCGTGCCGACGAGTATGTGCTTGGAATGTTTGGTTCAAAGGACGGCAAGGCTGTCACAAAGGAAATAGAGGAAGCAAAAGCCGCCTTTATAAAGGCAAACACTTTTGAAATTATCGAAGGCTTTGATACCGCCGAAATAATTTCCGACCTTGTTGATCACATCGACAAGTTTAAGGTCGATTTTGACTCAGCTATTAGCGTATCAAACGCTATAACCGAAATCGAAATCTCATACTAAGTAAAAAGTGGGCGCTTTTTGAAAACCTTTAATTTTATGACCTTTGTGTTTTTTGCCATATTCACAAAGTAAAATAATAAAAACATGGCATAGCAATAATAGATCGTAACTTTGTTTCGTGTTATATATAAACAGGAAATCCCATTACGAAGATATATGGTATTCATTCTTGGGATATTGCCCGACTATGAGTAAGAAGATAAAGCTTAAGGCACAAAGCTGAAAACTTAATTACAAAAGTTCAAAGTTTATAATTGTCTAAAGCTTAAATATTAAAACCCAACAATTAAGATTTTACAAAATCCTTGGGTTTGGTTAAGGTGTGTCATAACTTGACCGTAGGTTATCCACAAGGCTGAAAAGTGTCCATTTTATATATTTAACGGCGGGTCAACTTTGGTTAATCCGTCGTTATTTTTTTTATTCAAATGCAAACTAAAAAGCTTGCAAGTTACATTTAAGTAACACGGTCGATTGAATTATGTCACCACTTTGTAATTAAATTGTAATCTATGTAACCGTGGGTTACAATGCTGACCGCCACGGCGGTCTATGTGCCATTAGCTCAATTGGTAGAGCATTCGACTTTTAATCGAAAGGTCTCGGGTTCAAATCCCGAATGGCACACCAGCCATTATAAAAAAATAGGAGGTAAATATCATGGCACACAGATTTAATAATATAAAAGTTTTCAGGTCAAGAATGGCAGCACAGGCTGTTCCCATACTAGTCAGTAATATTATGCTGACCGACAGTATACACAAGAAACCTATTGACACTGAAAAACTCGGCACAAAAGACAATCTTGTTGTGATCGTGCGGCGAAACTCTCGTGACACATATTCTTTAGTTACGGGCCGAAGAGATTATGAAATTGCAAAACGCGACAACAGAGCAACCATAAATGCGATTATTGTAAATATTAGTCGTCACGCTTTCATGAGTAATTTTAAAAAGCTCATAGATGTGGATAAAGTGTACATACCAAGAGACTTCATTAATCATCCGCCAAAGAAAGAAAAGGTGGACAGGGTTATCTGTTTCTATAACTATTATGGGATTTTCGATAGCCCCATAACTATAAAACTTGATGCTAAGGGCAACAAAATTTTGAAAGACGGCTATGCCAGGTACATTGCCGCCAAAAAACTTGGAGTAACTCAGATTCCATACAAAATCATCGGGAGGGGTGTTCATAATGCTAAAAATCGGCAATGAAGTCAGAATAAGGCGTAAAAAAGACCTGCTTTGCGAATATGGTTACAACGATCAAGAAGATGAACCATTACGCCCCGAAATTTCATATTTAAGCTTTAACCCATCAATGTATATATATTGTGGAGAAATTCACAGTATAGCAGAGCTTCGGCGTAGAGGATGGGGAGATACAGGTGAATATACATTAAATGGAATCCAGTGTTGGGCTTGGACGGAATATATGCTCGAAACCCTTGATGGCAAAAAGTTGTAAAAAAATGCCCGCTTTTACGGGCTATATTGGAGTGTAGCCAAGAGGTAAGGCAACGGACTTTGACTCCGTCATTCCGCTGGTTCGAGTCCAGCCACTCCAACCACAGTGCGAGGGTAATTCCTGATACATACTATGGTTCTTCACCTCCAATAATCCCATAGTATTAAAAAGCCCTTATGGGCTTATGGCTCGTTGGTCAAGTAGTTAAGACGCCATCTTCTCAGGATGGAATCGTAGGTGCAATTCCTGCACGAGTCACCAAATAATGCAACCAATAGTATTACTGATATGTAGTTTCATATAACTACATAATAAAAAAAAGAAGGGATAGATTTACATGAAAAAGATTGAAAGGGCTACACGCGACGAACAAATTCTTGGAAGAGTGCTCGGCGAGGATGAATGGAAAAGCGTTTTGCTTACTAATGTATATAACCATTTTTTAATAAAAACATTTGGGAAAGAAACGACAGCACGTAGAAAAACAGAACAACTTATCAATGAAACTATTAATGAGTTTTGCCGTGTATGGGGCTTTAGTCGGACATACGAAACAAGACATTGTGATGGCAAAGATTTTCTTGACTTTTTAAAATCCAGAATTGTTGAAAGAACAACATTTACATACCACATTATGGATAATATGAATGTAAGAAAATTAGATCTTACACCAGTAGAACTAATCGATGTCACTTGTTCAATGGTGGCAGCTCCTCTTGCGCAAAGGCGTGGCGACAACTCTCTGGGGTATAATGCCACATTGCGGCGTATTTATGGTGAAATGTCTGCAAGATATGGCATTGTATGGAGTAATCGCATGAAGAGGGCAAATGTAACCTCAAAACATGAGGTTATAGAAAATAACCCGAAATTACGCAAACTCTTTAAGAACATCGTAAATGACCTATTGAAAAGAGGTGATTTTTAATGTATCAGATAGGCGACAAAGTGCAAATGAGGCGTTTAAAAGATATGCTGTGTGAATATGAAACGATGCCGCCGTACTATGTTGGGAATTTATTAATAAGAAAAGGGACAGGTTTTTTAAAGTACATGGTTATTTTTTGTGGGCAGCAATATCATATTCGTCAACTAAGATATGTGGATGGGCGTAAATGTTATCTACTTGAAACCATAAATAGAGCCCCTCTTTTATCTACTTTTGAGGAATATATGTTTGAAAAGAGGTGTGATTTTTAATGTATCAGATAGGCGACAAAGTGCGAATAAGATCTCTTAAGGATATGCGGTGCGAGTTTGAAACTCCGTCTCCACAGTATTGTGGTAACGCATTGATTTTCGGATATATTCATTTCATCAAAAGCATGATTCCATATTGCGGAAAAGAATTCTTTATAAAGGATTTTTACTTCTGTAATCATAATATTTATAGGCTTGAAACTAATTGTGGTCGAGAATTGCCTTTCGCCTTTGCAGAATATATGTTTGAAAGATGTGGAAAAAACGTTAGAGAATATGCTGAAGAAGATCTGGAAGAGTTGGATAATCAAATATTTATTTGATAGGAGGTGGTATTGTTTTGATACAGGTAGGAGACAAAGTCAGGGTTAGACGACTAAAAGATTTAGCCTGTGAACACATGAATATTGAAAGGTATAAACTAATCGGAGCCAGAACTGGTAGCGAATGTATAACTCTGATTAACAAAGGAAGCTCTTTTATTGATAGCATGTGTGTATTTTGTGGGCAGGAACTCGTAATAAATGCGCGCCATTTTCCATATAAAGATTATGCCGTTTTTTCTGCGTATAAATGTCCTTTCAATTTGAACGCATATATGTTAGAACATCTCGATGGCAGTCTTATTGCTGAAAATTAAATAGGAGGCGGTGATATGTTGCAAGTTGGAGACAAAGTCAGGGTTAGACGACTAAAAGATTTAGCCTGTGAATATATAGACATCGAAATGTATGACGGCGTTGAAATGTTTGGTAATGAAGGCGTCTTAATTGAGAAGTATAGTTCTTTTGTTGACGCCATGTGCGAATACTGTGGACAGGAACACAAAATAATTAATCTGCTAGATGGAAGATATGACGTTTTTCGTATAGATAAAGCGTACAGTTTCAATTTTAACGCATATATGTTAGAACGCCTTGACGGTAGCCTTATTGCTGAAAATTAAATAGGAGATGATGATATGACTAAAATTGGAGATAAGGTTCGGGTTAGGAGGTGCAAAGATTTATTGTGTGAGTTTGTAGAACCACACGATAAAATTGGGGAAATTGGTGTAGGACATACGTTCACTAATCCCATGTTTATTTTTTGTGGTAAAGAAGCCACAATTGACGATTTTGAAGACGTTTTTCATGGTTATAATGGGTACTTACTCGACATTGATCATGAATATGTCTTTGATTTATACATGCTTGAATCCCTTGACGGTAGAGCGCTTTAATTTTTAGGAGGTGAATATATGAGGCTGGAAAAAAGTGTTTTCTTTTTTAAGCGATACCTGGATTTGCTTGAAAAAATAAAGGAAATTAATAGCCCGCATGCCTATTTGCTTTTTCGTTACATTATGAAACGAATAGCAAAATGTAGACCAAAAACAACACACATGGAAGATATCATATCTGAATGTGAAAGACAAAATGTTAATCCTATAACATTTATTAAATTTGTAATGCCTTGATAGGTAAATAAAAAAAGGAGTGTCTTAAAATGACAGAAGAAAAATTTAAAACATTAAGAAGATTTGAGCTTGTTCGTTGCAGAGAGTATATCGGCAGAATAAGGAAGATAACAGGTGAAGAGGTTTATATGATGTCGGGAGATGTCTATCACCGCTGTGATCTTAGTGAAAATCTCTTTGAGGTTGGCGACAAAATCGTTCTGCGCAAGAACAGCGAAAAAGTTAAGGTATGTAGAATAGCTGAACACGTTATTGATTCTACGGCGACATTTACATATGAAAGAGCTAACGGCGAATCGGCTCTGTATCATTATATTTCACCTGAAAGTAATGATATTACGTTTTTTGCCCCAATGGAACTTTGCGGAGAAGAGCGCTCATGCGAGCGCATGGACATTGTAAATAATATGTGTAGTATCCTTGACGATGCAAGATACGAGTATAGAAAAGATGTCATTGTCGATATCGTTAATGAATTCTTTAAAAACAAAGCAGAGCTGCTTTCTATATTGAGGAAACATCCTAATTGGGATGAAAAAAATCTTTGCATTAAAGGCGAGGTAGAAGAAACTCGTGTAAAGGACGGCAACGACTTTCTTAAAGCCTGCAAAGAATTTTACCATAATTGCCGTGAAAACGGCATGTATCTAACTGACGATCAGCTAGACATAATGTGGGATGGTGTACAGTGTACCCAACCACAGCAGTTTGTTACTAAGGAGATAAAAGAAAGGTATGAGGCGGTTGGCGTACATATGACCGTTGGGGCCAAGTATTCTCGTGAACTCAATAAAATTTTTGTAGATATGGGACTTGATAAATACCCAAACTACAATCACGATTTTGCGGTGATTGCCGATACCATCAACCCGTTGAAAAACACGCAGGTGGCAATACTCTCAGTAAATCCATGCGACTTTCTAAAAATGTCATATGGTGAGGGCTGGGAGTCATGTCACCATGTAAGAAGACGCGGCTGTTATCATGCAGGAACGCAGTCTTATATAATGGACTCTTCGAGCATGATTTTTTATACTTTATCAAACCAATATATAAACAATCCATGGGAAAACAACAAGCTGACAAGACAGATTTATTGCTATCAGAATGGACTTCTATTGCAATCTCGTAACTATCCGAATTATAATTTACCTCAGCGTGATGCGACTTATACATATTTTGTTTCGCAAGCAATAGCCGATTGTCTCGGTATAAAAAACGAGTACAGAAAAGTGGAACATGATTATATCTGCACAGCGGAACACTCATTGCATTATCCAGACTATAATTATGCACAATATAATACTAATCTGTACGCTTTTGATAGTATATGGGATGGCGATGATATTACAATTGGGCATACTTCTTGGTGTTTGAAATGTGGCAATATACTTTACAATTCAGGAAATATGACATGTGACGATTGTGATGAGGAGGAAGATTGGAGCACGCAGGATGCATCTTTTATTGACGATATTACCAATGAATCCTTTGATGTAATAGAAGTAAATAATTATGTGGGTTATGATGAAGAACATGACATTTTATATGCCCCACATCGTGTTCATAAATGTAATTGTTGCCATCAGGTGTTTTATGGTAACAATTCGCTAGTTGACGGATTGTGTCAAGATTGTAGAGAAAAGAAACTTATTGCTGGCAAAAAAGTTGTTGTTTCAAAAAAGGGTTTAATTTTTATACGTTTTCTTAGTGCAAAAGAGATGTTTCCAACATTACAGCTTTTTGATAGAAGAGCTTGTGCATGCTACTATGAGACTAATATTTATGGAACAATAATAAAAACTTTTAAGTGGATGTATGACGGTGCTGAACATACGCTATGTGCACTTAATGTTGAAGACAGGTATGTATGTATAGTTGATATTAATGGAATAAAAGAGGTGGACTAATATGAATATTATCGAGATTTGCAAATTACCACAGGACAAGCTTAAAGAAAGGCTTTTTGTAGAACTTCAAAATTTAGGCTATTCGCCCGTAAATGAAGACGGCTACATATATGCAGAGGGTACGCATCCAGTATTGCTAATGGCACATATGGATACCGTACATCATGATAACTGTACGATTGTGTGCGTTTCCGAAGACGGCAAGTATATAATGTCACCACAGGGTATCGGCGGTGATGACCGTTGCGGTATCTATATGATATTACAAATTGTCAAAGACGTTCATTGCTCAGTAATCTTCACCGAGGATGAAGAAATTGGTTGCGTTGGCGCCCGAAAATTTTGCAAATCCTCATATGTGCCAGAAAAACTCAATTATATTATTGAGTTTGACAGAAAAGGCGGAAACGACGCCGTGTTTTACGATTGTGACAATGATGAGTTTGAAAAATTTATCACAAATTCGGATGTTGGTTTTAAAAGTGCATGGGGTAGTTGTAGTGATATAAGCCACGTTGCGCCGCATTTAAAGGTTGCAGCCGTTAATCTGTCGAGTGGGTACTATTCACCTCATACCCAGCACGAATATATTAACTTTGAAGATGTTGAGAATAATATCAAGCGTGCAATGGTGCTCATCAATACTGAAACGCCAAGATATGAATACATTGAAAAGGTTAAAATCAAGTATGATTATTCAAGCCTTTATGGACGATATTACGGCGGCGATTTTTATGGTGCCAGTAGTAGCTTTAAAAGCAAAAAAGACGATGACAAAGATGGACAGTTTAAAATTGAGGATTATTATGGCGGCGGCAAAGCAAAAAATTCAGTCAGCGATTTCTATGACGAAGAACCGCAGCTAGGCTTAGATCTTTATAGTAGCATTTTTAACAAGAAACTTTGCGTGCCAAACAGCAAGGTTTATTTAAAGAACTTTAATGAGCCAGATAGTAAGCCAACTGAATCACTGGATGAATATGTGATTGATAAAGACGGCACAATATATGGCCTTGATGAAGATACAGCTATATATTATCCTTTACAAGAACAGTATAAACTGGTTGATGATAAAGGCGATCTAATAAGTTATCGCGAAGAGGATTCAATGGAAATGCCTTGGGCGTTTTATGAAAATATAAAAAAAATAAATGACTATATAATGAATTTGTCAATTTATGATATGACATATTGCACAAATCTTAGTGATGATTTTATGATGATACTCCTCGACGCAATGTATCCGGGAGAAGCAAACGACGAGACAGATTGTGAAACTTTCAAACCAGAAAGTGAAATTTCTGTTGCGATATGTAAATAAGTCTAACGACGAAC
>OHCH01000259.1_pt1 | contig 15062 bp, 20 predicted proteins | sample 1566771 | NCBI WGS metagenome assembly OHCH01 (sample SAMEA3879501, study PRJEB24766) | human gut metagenome | biome: human-associated habitat; feature: feces | place: USA | collected 1985/1987
ATAATATTATTATATGCCTTTTATAAAAAAAAGTCAAGGGCTGTCATATAAAAATACTCACTTGTCATAAGTTTTTGTACATATCAGCACATAAAGCAGCCCTAAAAACGTGCATTTTTACACCTTACCTATGCCGTTATATATAATAAGCACTGAAAAGCATGAAAAATCAGAATAATACTAAAGCGTTAAAAAGAGGTTAAAATTTTTGGTATTCCTTGAAATCTCCATATTTGTGTAGTATAATGTAATCAATAAAATGCGACAGTTGTAAAAAAATCGGGGAACAATTGTCACTCTCAGGGAAAGAGGATATATATGCAAAAGATATTTTATGTTTCAAGAAATGAGGACAAAGCCCATGATGGAAAAGCCCCGGATATGGACAGATTTCAGCGAGTTGAAAAGCTCAACAGTCTGATCGCGGCAGGCTGGGCTATAAAGGAAATGAAAAGCGAAAACAACAGCACATTCTTTGTGCTTGAGAAAGCAGACTAGACTTAAAATGGCGGTATAAGACAGTACCCTGCCAATAACGCAGACACGACGTCCCGCCAACAAGTTCGCCAGGTCTTTCAACAAACTTATAAGACGGTAGCCCCACCGTCCTGTTTTTATGTGCAGATAAATTTTGCGAAAACGTTTTATGGGTATTGCATTTCAGAGAGAAATATTGTATAATTAATGTAATCGTTTTAGCAAAAACAAATGATACTATACATATTATAAAGGAGTAAAAAATATGGCTTATGTAATCGGCGTAGACTGCGGCACAAGCGGCACTAAGACGGTGCTTTTCGACGAAAATGGCACTGTTATCTCTTCTGTAACTATTGAATATCCTATGTATCAGCCTAAAAACGGCTATGCAGAGCAAGACCCTGCTGATTGGGCAAACGCAATGATAAACACTATCAAGGCTGTTATGACCAAAAGCGGCGTAAATAAAGAGGACGTTGCAGGTGTTGGTATCTCTGGACAGATGCACGGACTTGTTATGCTGGATAAGGACAACAACGTTCTTAGAAAGTCCATAATATGGTGCGATCAGAGAACTGCCGCAGAAGTTGAAGAAATGAACGAAAAGCTAGGCAGAGAAAAGCTTATCAAGATAACAGCAAACCCTGCCCTCACAGGCTGGACGGCTGCGAAAATCCTTTGGGTAAAGAACAACGAGCCTGATATATATGAAAAGTGCAGACACATTCTTCTGCCAAAGGACTATCTGAGATTTATCCTCACTGGCGAATATGCAACAGAGGTTTCCGACGCAAGCGGTATGCAGCTTCTTGACGTGCCAAACCGCTGCTGGGCAAAGGAAGTCTGCGATACGCTTGGCATTGATATGTCAATGCTGGGCAAGGTGTACGAGTCATGCGAAGTAGCAGGCAAGGTCACAAAGAAAATGGCTGAGCTTACAGGACTTAAAGAGGGTACTATAGTAGTAGGCGGAGCAGGCGACAATGCCGCTGCGGCTATCGGAACAGGCGTTGCAGAGGACGGTAAGGCGTTCACAACTATCGGAACATCAGGCGTTGTATTTGCACACACTTCTTCTATCTCTATCGACCCAAAGGGCAGAGTTCACACCTGCTGTGCAGCAGTACCGAACGCATGGCACGTTATGGGTGTTACACAAGGCGCAGGACTTTCGCTGAAATGGTTTAGGGATAATTTCTGCAATGCAGAGAAAGAAACAGCAAAGTGCATGGGCGTTGACGAATATTATCTCATGGATAAGGAAGCAGAGAAAGTGCCTGTTGGTGCAAACAGACTTCTCTATCTGCCATATCTCATGGGCGAAAGAACACCGCATCTTGACCCTGACGCAAGAGGAGTATTCTTCGGACTTTCCGCAATGCACACAAAGCGTGATATGCTGAGAGCAGTAATGGAGGGCGTATCATACTCCCTGAGAGATTGCGTTGAGGTATTCAGAGAAATGGATATCAACGTATCCGACATGATGGCATGCGGAGGCGGCGGAAGCTCACCGCTGTGGAGATCAATGCTCGCAGATCTTTACAACTGCCCTGTAAAAACAGCTTCATCGAAAGAAGGTCCAGCCCTTGGCGTAGCACTTCTTGCGGCAACAGGCGCAGGCATTTACTCATCAGTACCGGAAGCTTGTAAGGCAGTAGTAAAGACCGACAAGGTACAGCAGCCTGAAGCAGAGCGAGTACCTGAGTATGAGAAATACTACAAGCTTTACACAGAGATCTATCCTGCACTGAAAGCAGAATTTGCAAAGCTTGCGAAGATGTAATATAAAACCAAAAGCTCCGATTTGCCGTCGGAGCTTTTTTGTGTTAGAATATTTTGACAACTAAAAAACGGCTCTCCACAATAGAGGAAAGCCGTTTTTACATATTGGTCGGAGTGACCGGATTTGAACCGACGACCTCTACCACCCCAAGCCCACGCACGAAGTGCGTAGGGTGTTTTTTTATGCCCGAAGCATGAAATGTTGAGGGTGCAGGGCGCATAAAGCTGTGCTGTGCGCCCTGCCTGCCCCCTGCCTGAGTGGCGGTCGCCAAAGTTTTGAACGCAGTGAAAAACTTTGTGTGACATCGCCACGTGCCCACCTCTGGGGTGCAGGTCTGCACACTGTCGTAAGGCTGTGCGTTCCCTTTGTTCTGATTGTGTTATATCGGAGTGACAAGCAAGCACCGCTTCTCAACTTTATTCCGTAGTGGTCTGCATTTTGTATTCTCGCCGATAGGCGACACTCATAAGTCTTGATAGTCATTCGGCTCTGTGTAGTCCTCTTGCTCCTGTCGGTCTACGTCATTGCTGTCATTTAGGTATTTCAGCTCGTCAAGTATGTCCTCTTGTTGGTCGGATATGTTTTGCAGTAGCTTGATTATGGTGTCTTGTCCTCTGTCCTGATGTGATTGTCTTATGGATATGTTGAAAACACAAATAATTAAAGCAATAACAATTACTAGCCAAATTATATTCAACCCAATGAATAGTGCTGTTGCTGTTTCTGCATTTTGAAATAATTCCTCTAGCATGGCTACTCCTCTTTATCCTTATTAATTTTTATCATTATCTGTCCTATTTTCACAAGCGTTTCATTTTGCTGTTTCAATAGTTCCGCCTGTTCCTTGTTTCTCTTTGAAAGATCATTAACAGTTTTGCAAAGGTCAAGAAATTTGCAGATTAAATAGACTATAAGTGCGAGTATTAACAGATTTATTATTAAACGTGTGGCAAGAATTATTTTTACTGTATCATCTAAAACACTAATTATACTATATACACTATTCAACTTTATCACTCCTTTATTTTTACATCAGCACTGTTATTGTTCTGCTGTGTTATATTGTATTTACTGTTGCTGTCGGCTTTATAGCCTATTCCTCTTTTGTCATTCGTAAGTCCTGTTATATAATCAAGACTTACTTTATAATATCTAGCTAATACAATAATTAAATGCAAAGGTATTTCCCTTTTTCCTTTCTCGTACATACTGTATTGTTGCTGTGATATCTGTAATAGTTCCGCTATTTCTGATTGCTTATTTTCATTATCTTCTCTTAGGTCTTTCAATCTTTGATAAATATACACAGTTTTTCTCCTTTCTATTTGTTTATCTCTACAAATTATATCACACATTCAATCAAATGTATTGACATACATTCAAAAGTATGTATAATATAATTATGATACATACATACGAATGTATCATCAACGTAAGTGTCCCATGGAATTTTTTTAAATTAAATTTATTTGAGTGAAGCGAAAAGAAATTTAAGTTAAAAAAATAGGCAATGGAATTCATGAGCAAAGCGAATGAAGTCGCTTGCCGTTCCGCCCCAGCGCCAGCAGGGGCAAAAGGGACACGAAAAAGAAACACAAAGGAAAAGGCACGAGGAAAAGCCGAAAAACCTCAGAAAGGAAAAAAACATGAAAACAACGATTGTAGGCTGGACAAAAAAGAAAGCATTTAACGGAGTAATCGAGGGCAAGCAGATTAACAGCCCCGAAAAGGTAGTATTCCAGCTTCTTCAGGAAGTTGATAACCCTGACTGTCATGGTAAAATGGTCGATACTCTGAAAATACCGACCGAAAATGCAATCAGACTTAACGGAAATTCGGAAGATTTCAATAAGCTTCTCGGCTGTGATGTTATGCTGAACTATCAGATATTCAACGGACGTTCTCAGCTTGTTGATATCACCGTTATCAATGCAGACGGAACACTTCACCGCAACACAAAATAATAAGCGGTGAAACCGCTGTTATAAAAATTTAATAAGAAAGGAGTTTTGCTAATAATGGAAGCTGTAACAACAATGCTTAGTAATGCCGTTACTGTTTTTGGTTCTTGTTGGGACGCTATGACAAGCAATGTACCTATTGCAATTCTTGTAGGTCTGTCTCTTCTCGGCTCAGGTGCAGGACTTTTCGCAAAGTTCAGACACGCTGTATAAGCAAAACCATTTACATAAGCGGAGTAATTCAAATTGCTCCGCTTAATTTTTTTGAAAGGAAGTTGATAAATTGAAGAAAAATTTTAAGCAAGTGTTGTGTATGTTCTCTGCACTTGTTGTGATGATATGCTGTGCCGTTCCTGCATTCGCTGATGACGTTAGCAGTGTCGTTTCGTCTAGTAACGTTAATCGTGAGAAACGATTTTCACAAATGATTGACTATGCAAAAAATAACAATATTGATATTGAAAATTCTCATTATATTATGACATATTCTGAGGATAGTTCACAATATTATTGGTGGTATTACATTTTCTTTATTCCTGATGATATTTTGGTTAATGATACATTAATTCTTACACATGGTCGCTATTCATCATCTTTTACTATTTCTTTTATTAATGCTCGTGTTTCTAACTATGGTAACTCTGACATAGATGCTTTAGAATATCGTGCTAATGTTGATGTATCTTCTTTTTCTTTATATGTTGATGATGATGAACAATCACATTCTTATCCTAATCACATCTTTAAATCTAATATTAAAATAACTAACAACGGCGATGATATAACACCTACTGACCCTAACGCTGTTCCTGCTCCGTTTACTGTGACATATACCCCCGAACTTTCATTGAATATGCAAAATAAAATTTATTATCCGTCAAAAGGCGGTGCTAATGCTGATGAAAATGGACTTGTAGCGGCTGAAAATAATAATATAAACCTTGATATAAAGCTTACACCTGAGTTTTTAAAAACGTTCAATGAAAAAGACTTAGGAAAAGCTTACGGCTCTGGCACTTATGCCGTTTTATGTTGTCTTTCAAAAAATCTTCTTAACGCTGATGATGATTTGCAACGTTTCTTTGATGAAGATGTTGTGCTTTATGCTATGAACCATGACGGCAATTACTACAAGGGACAAGACGATGAAAAGGTCAAGTCTGACGGCTCTATTTCTGACGATTTGAACAGTAATGGTACTGTTGATACTTTTGAGCCGTATTTAACATTATATCAAGGTAGAACTCCTATTTATACTATTCCTCGAGACGGCAAGATTACTGTATCTTTTGACCTCACTTCTATTGATTATAAAACACATGGTCTTACTGATGATAGCCAGCTTTATGTTAATGTTATCGGTGTGTTTGTAAAAAACAATGGTCAAGTTTCTGTTAAAAATGATGAACACGAAGATAATACCAATAATTCAACGTGGCTCGGCTCTTATGCCTATCAAGAAGATTTCACAAACCTCAAGACATGTGAAAAGATTGATGATTTTGTAAAGTCCGTTGATGAAGAAACAGGCAAGCCCGAAACATTCAAGGCTTATCGTGTTTATTCTGTTATCTCCGACCCATTTTCTTATGAAAAGTTCCCTGATTATGTTCCTAAAGTTTACAAGGATAAGGACGGAAACACTTACAACCCCTCGACTACAAAGCTCAAAGACTTGTGTAATATACCGCCGTCAAAGGTCACTGACGTTGACCTTGCTAAAGGTTCAGATGGTGTTATAAAAGACGGCTCATATATGCAACCTGATGATTATGATGACTATCTAAAAAATAAAAAAATGAATTTAAATTTTAGTGATGTTGATTATACTGATTTAGGAACTTTATTTGCTGTAACAGGTAATTATTTTAAATTTCTTACCTGTTCTCTTTCAATTTTGCCTGATTGGTTTATTACTATTTTTACCACATGGTTTATTCTTATGCTTGGAATTGCAATTTTTAAACTTGCTATTGGTTTATCCTCTGCTATTCCAAAGGGGTGATTTTATGCCAGTTATATCATATTTAAAATTAGTATTTAACTCTTTAACATCGTGTATGTCTTATACTGTTAATTTTCAAGGATATACTTTTTCATTAGGAGCTGTTCTTATAGGTGGTTTCATGTTGTCTTGCAGTATTAAATTATTGATTTATCTATTCAAAAACTTTTAGGAGGATATATGTTAGTAAATATTATTTGCTTTATTCTTGTTGTTCTTATGGTCCTTTCACTTGTATGGCTCGTTAGGAGGTAGAAAAATGCTTAACTTGGTTTTGTTTATACTCGCTGTCTGCTTTTTGGTTTGTACCATAAGCGGTGTTATAGGTTTCTTCACTGACCTTAGAAACTTTAAAGCTGAACATGAGTTCAGCGGAAACAGAAAACAGCTTATTGAGTTTTTGATGTTCGGTGAAGATGTTGAAATAAAAGCCGTTCCTGCGGTTGAAACTAATGATAGTGAGGTGAGTGATGATGAAAGTACACATAGTGTTTGATGAAAACAATCCATTTTTTCAGCTTTTGAAGTTAATGGGCTGTGATCTTTCGCAAGAAGTCATGAATAGATATGACGCTTTGCTTCTCGGCATGGCTTTTATATTCGCTGTGGTTATGCTCTGTATCTTCTGCAAGTTTTTCTATAATGTGATGATACGCATGACACGTTGTGCAAGTGCTGTGTAGGTGATTTGTTATGATTATATTTGATTACATAAAACAAATACCGCCCTTTATTACCTATGAGGTGTATGACCACCTTTTCGGTGCATACTTCAATAATTCCGCTATCTTTCAAGGTTGGGGCATACACCTTTATACTGGTAAATTCGGCACTGGTAAAACGTCAACCCTCGCTCAGATAGCATATAACTATTGCGTGCGTTATCCTCAGTTGTCTATACTTACAAATATCAATCTTCAAAACTTCCCTGAGTGGACGAATATATACAAGCTTAATTCCGCACAAGATATCCTGCACGCTCCTAAAAATTGCATTGTGGTGATTGATGAGATAGGCACTATCTTCAATTCACGAGATTTTTCAGGTGGTAAAAGAGCCGTTCCTAAACCGCTTTTTCAGCACCTTTGTCAATGTAGAAAGCGCAAAATGATGATACTTGCTACAGTGCAACGCTTCAATCTGCTTGATAAGCAGATACGAGATATAACGGCTACAGTGTCAACGTGCCGTGCTACATTCCGTCACCCTTATACACGCCTTATTAAGGTCAAAACCTACGATATAGACGAGTATGAGGCATATACTGAGAATAAGTCATATATGCCGAAAAAGCTTTACAGCCGTTTGTATTTGCAGACTAATCAGAGCCGACAGCTTTATGATACTTCTCAGCTTGTAGATAATATGCTTGATAAGGAGTACATCAGCGACACGGAAATACTTGCCAATCGTGGAGTAGATGTTACAAGTGACATTATGCACGATAGAAAGACAAGCAGAAGTCTGCGAAAAAGGCGTGGCGTATAGCCACGAGCGACCGCAGGGGCGAGCGCTTGCGCCGCCCTGCGGTGCGTGTGGCTATTACTTGATATTAGCCACAAAAAGTACTCACTTTTAAAAATGAGGTGTTAAAAATGCCCCTAAAAACGTCCTCTAAAGAGGTCAAGTGTAATACAAAGATAAAGGAATATCGTGACGGCAGTTATACTATAACACGTTCTGACCGACACATTTTTAAAGACCCTGCATTTGAGTATCACTGCAAGCATGAGCATAGTATTGACGAACGTTCAAGACAAGAGCAACTTAAAAAGGCTCGTGAAAATTACATATGTTATTTTGAGTATGAGGACGAAAACGGAAACATAACGTTTGATATGCTTGACACTCGCAAGTTTAAAGATAAGCAGTCACAAAGCGGTGAAGTTCGTTCCGATAGTGTTCAAAGAGCAAAGCAAAGTATCTTTGATATTGTTTATCAGAATGATTGGAAGTACTTTCTTACTATAACATTCAGCGGTAAAGATTTTGACCGCTCCGACCCTCGGGAAGTCTTTAAGCCCTTGAAACGTTGGTTTGATAATGCTGTTCAACGTAAAGGCTTGCGTTATGTCCTTGTTCCTGAGTTTCACAAAAAAGGCGGTATACATTGTCACGCTCTTATAAACGATTGTGACTTTAAGTTCGTTGATAGTGGTACACGTCTTGTTAAGGGTCATGACAAGCCCCTTAAAATAGATACTATAAAGCGCCTGCATATATGTGATAAGCTCGGCTGTGATATATCTGATTTGCCTGTTGTATATAACGTGTCTGATTGGCGCTATGGTTTCTCAACAGCTATTCAGACTTACGGACAGATGTCTAATCTAGCTTTTTACGTCACAAAGTACATAACAAAGGACGTAAAAAAGATTTTTGGCAAGTTCTTCTGGAGTAGCAAGAACATAGTCCGCAAAACTAAAGAAATCTATTGCAATTCAGACTTTAAAGATGATTTGCCTATAGTTTCTCCCCCTCGTGCTAATGTCTGTTTTCAGTATGAAAGCAGTTTCACCTTTTCAAGTCAGGTCGAAAAGAATTGCAATGATATACTTCAATATCTTAAAGAGAATGGAAATGATGATGTCCTATGATTTTTAAAGAATGGTTTGAGATGTTCTATAACGCATACTGCGTTGATGTGATAGCCTATGATTGCTATAAGGACTATTACTATATAAATCAAAAACACTTCGGTTATATAGCCGATATGGAGCTTACAGATGTCAAGCCTATTGATATTCAGAATTGTTTAAAATCTACGCTTACATACAGCAACGAACGTCAACGTCGTGCATACTTTCTGTTAAAACGTATATTCCGTGAAGCTATAGTTAATGGTTATTGTGACAAAAACCCTTGCGACTATGTTAAACCTCCAAAACGTATAAAAAAAGAAGCTGAATATTTCAGCCCTGATAATCTTGTACATCTTTTTGATGATGATAGCAGCGTTTGCAGAATGTTTCAGCTTGACTTGTGGACAGGTCTCCGCCGTGGTGAACTTCTCGCCCTTAGTTGGGATAATATAGACCTTGATAACAGGTATCTTAAGGTTTGTCAGACACTCGTACATACTTCATGCGGTGATAGGATTGTACAGACCACAAAATCACGCCGTGATAGGCTTATCCCTTTGCATAGTAATGCAATAGCTATTCTTCATCAGATACGCTCTCAGGACGTCTCAGACGGCTTTCTGTTCGTTTCACCTATAACGCATACAGTTATATCCCTTAGACGTTATAACAGGCTCTACAGAGCGTTCTATGAGCAACAGAAAATAAAGTACCCTGATTTACAGTATCTCACTCCGCACAAGCTTAGACATAGCTATGCAACGTATCTTATTCAGTGCGGTGCAGATATTGAAACCCTTAGAGCATTGCTCGGACACGTTGATATAACAACTACCCAGCGTTATGTACATAGCAATTTCAATCAGATGTGCAAAGCTGTGAATAATCTCAAATTTGAATAATAAAGGAGCTTTTAAAATGAAAGAGTTTAATTTTTGGTGTAAAGAAAATACTGACCATGGCAAATGTGCCGATAAGGTATGCGATTATGATAACTGTTGTTGTTATGCCCACTGTGAGGAATGTATATTTTATCTTACAGATTCTCCTGCTTGTGAGAATTGCTCTGTACCTTGTTATGATGATTAATATTTATTTGAAATTATTATATTGAAACTTGAAAGGTATGTTGGAAATGAAAAAACAATATGATTTAAAGCCTTGTCCGTTTTGTGGAAATCCTGCTGAAATTGTTAAAGGTGAACCGTTTAGTTTTGCTCCTTATAAATTAACATACGTGGTAAGATGTAGCTCTGAGTGGTGTCTAATTGGTAGTTCTATTACTTGTAGATATGGTACAAAACAAGATGCTATTGCAGATTGGAACTACAGACGTAAACGTAATAAGCTTACTTGTGATGAGAAAGGCTATCCTATAAAAGAAAAGCAGGAAGATAATTAATTTTCCTGCATATCTTTTTCGAGTAGTTCAATTATAATTGCGTTCAGGCTCTTGCCTTTGCGTTCTGCATGGGCTTTGTAGACTTCACGCTTGCCCTTTGGCACTCGTACCTTGATATCGTCAAGCTTTTCTCTGTATTTTGCATTAGCCTTTAGTTGTGCCTTTGATGTTGCCATTTTATCACCTCCGTGCTAATCATTATATCATATTCCGACAAATGTGTACATATACAATTTAAACATAAATGTATACATATATTTGTGCAAAATGCGTATTGATATATGTACCCATTTATGCTATAATATATATAGTGAAAGAGATGAAGGTAACTTTCACAGCGGAGGAAATTGAAAGGAGTGAGGATAATGCAGAATATGCCTACAGCTACAGAACTTGCGATAAAGTATGCAAAGCGTGAACAGCTTAGAATTATAATAGACAAGGCTCTGAACATTCATGCTGATTGCGAATATGAAGCTTTGTCAAAGCTGATTAACGAACTCAAACAAATGCTTGAAGAAGCATAAAAAAATGTAGTCGGCAATCCGTCAAAATACACCGACTACATATTCACACACAAACTCGGATATCCTCCGCTTTGTAAATCCGAGTATAACACAAATTTTACTAAATGTCAAGTTGAAAGGATTGTTGAAAATGACTATTTCAAACTACTATGTTCGTGAGTATCTTCGCCTTTATCGTGAATATCGTAAAGTAATTAATATATTTGATGCTTTTCTTTTGTATGGGAAAATAGAATACACTCTCGGTGAGTTGCGGAGAGATTTTTCTCTTGACTATCAATTTCACTGTGCCCTTCATGATAGACTCTTTAATCTTTCTTGCCGTACTTGTGAAAAGTTCGGTAAACTTAAATCTCAGAATAATTTCTGATTTTTCAATCCGTAGATATGTAGAACAACTCCCCCTTTGTCAACGCCTGCTTATGTTCTTCTTAGCATAACCCCGCTCCTGCGGGGCGGTCGGTCTGCGACCGCCTCAGACGGCGAAGCCGTCGAAGCCGTCGGCTTTGGAGATTTTCGGCTTATATCTTTTCCTCTCAGAATAATGTAAAGAGCCGAAAACTGCACGAATATGCAGCCCTTTCACTTGTTGGGTTTTTCTTTTGGAATCTCTCAATCTCTCGGAAGAAGTCGGGGTATAGTATTACCACAAATATTTATTTGCATAGTTATGATGATTTACGCCGTCAGGCGGTCGATAAGATACAATTAGATAATTAATTTAACAACCGCACTTTGGGCTTTTGGTCGGAGTGACCGGATTTGAACCGACGACCTCTACCACCCCAAGGTAGCGCGCTACCAATCTGCGCCACACCCCGATATCGTATATATTATACCCGATTTGGATACAATAGTCAAGAGTTTTCAGTCAAAATAAAAAAATTGCAAAAAAGGTATTGACATTCACATTCATTTGTGATATAATAAATAAGCACTCAGGAGAGAGCAGTAAAAAAACAGTAGAATATCGCGGGATGGAGCAGTTCGGTAGCTCGTCGGGCTCATAACCCGAAGGTCGTTGGTTCAAATCCAGCTCCCGCAACCACCAGACTGAGTCTGGACGCAAATCGCGTCTGGACTCTTTTCTTTTAATCCGGCAAGGCGCTCGCGTTGAAAGCCGTTTCCAAAACATCTACTCCTTCCAAAAAAGACTTATCGTCTGTTGACGATAAGTCTTTTTTGGCGTGTTTTCATCGTTGTTCCTAAAACAGCAGAGGAAACAAATCGGATTGACTGAGGTATCACGGGCTATCAGTTGGTCGTCGCCAACCTAAGGAAAAACCAATAGAGAGCTTTCTATAAAACAAAAATAAAAGTTCTTGATATTCTGTCATCTTTTGGTTTTTTCTAATAATTATCTTCATTATTCTTTGTCAATATCTAGCAAAAGCCTGTTCATTTGATTTAGCGTTTTAAAGCAAATATGTGAAGGGTCGACAAATATTGCGGTGGAAGCACTTGAAAATATTTACTTTTCGTTCATTTTTTATTGTCATTATTGACACAAACTTTTTTATCTGCTATGATTCAATGTGCAAGTGATATGGCTTTGTGTGTTTTTTCATCTGCCACTTTTAAAATCAGAACAAAATATTTTTGCAAAACGGAAAATATGCGCTCGTTGCTTTGTATTCCATGGTACAAAACAATGGGCGCATCCATACGGATGGGCAAATTTTTTTGTAAGAGGTCTAAGGAGGATATAATAATGAACAAAACAGCAACAAAAGTGCTAGCTCTGTGTGCAGCTGCTATGATGACTCTGACTGCCTGCACTGGTAATGCGCCTGCTACCGAGGAAGAAAAACCAAGCGATGCTGCTTCCACTGAAACCAAAGACGAAGCAACAGACAAAAAAGACGAGGACAAAACGGCTGATGCTTCTGCTGTCACCGGCAAACACGAAATCACCGATTTGGTGCTGCCAAAGCTGGCTCAGAATGAATTGACCACCTTCAACATTCTGCACAGCGAAACCAACGAAGACTTTGAAATTCTTTTCAACCTCGTTGAAGGTCTTCTGGAAAAAGACAGCCTTGACAAACGTCATCCATGTGTTGCGACCGAGTGGGGTACCGAAGACGGCGGTCTTAACTGGACCTTCAAACTCCGCAACGATGTAAAATGGGTTGACATGAACGGCAATGTGAAAGCGGACTGCGTTGCAGATGACTTCCTGACCGCTCTGGAATGGACCCTGAACTTCCACAAAAACGACTCCATCGGAACCTCTATGCCTTGCCAGATGATCAAAGGCGCACAGGAGTACTACGATTACACCAAAGGTCTGTCCAAAGAAGAAGCTTATGCTCTCACCGCTGGTGAAGGTTCTAAATTCCGTGAAATGGTTGCTGTTGAAGCTCCAGATGCCTACACCCTGCACTACACCTGCACTGCTGAAAAACCTTACTTCGATTCTCTGATGTCTTACACCACCGGTATGCCAATGTCTCAGGCTATGATCGACGAACTGGGCGGCGTTGATGGCGTTCGTGCAATGAACAACGAGAACATGTGGTACAACAGCTGCTACACCATGACCTCTTATCTGCAGGGCAACGAAAAAGTTCTTACCAAAAACCCTGAATACTGGGACAAAGACTGCTTCCTGTTCGACACTGTTACCATCAGAATGGTAGAGTCCAACGACGTTGCTTACCAGCTGTATCAGTCCGGTGAAGTGGACTACGTTAAACTCGGCGAATCCATGGTTAAAACCATCAGCGAAAATCCAAACCACGAATTCCATGACTACCTGGTTCCAGACGTTCCGGCTGCTTACTCCAACCAGTTCCATTGGAACTACGACAAACATCTGGAAGACGGTTCCGAGGATGAAAACTGGAACAAAGCAATCGCTAACGAAAACTTCCGTAAAGCCATGTACTTTGGTCTGGACCTCACCGACTTCCTCCGTCGTGAAAATACCCTTGACCCACTTTCCTGCCAGAACGACACCTTCACTTGCGATCGTCTGAGCTACACTTCTGACGGCAGAGACTACACCGACCTAGTAAAAGAAAAAATCAACCTGCCAAAAGAGCCAAAAGTAGAAGGCAAGCCAACCCGTTATGACCCTGAAAAAGGACAGGAATACAAAGCAAAAGCAATGGAAGAACTGACCGCTCAGGGCGTTACCTTCCCGGTTGAACTGGATTGGTTCGTTAAAGGTGGTAACCAGCAGGCTCTGGACATGGCAAACGTTCTTCAGACTGTATTCAAAAACTCCCTCGGCGATGACTTCATCACTGTAAAAATCAACCAGTACGTTTCCAGCATCAACCAGGAAGTTCGTACTCCTAAACTCCAGTCTGTTCAGACCAGTGGTTGGGGTGCAGACTACAGCGACCCTGAAAACTACCTCACTCAGATGGTAAACGACAGCGATGCTGCATGGTATGCAACCTCCTTTGAAAACATCAAAGACCTCCCGGAAAAAGATTACAACAAAGAACTGATTGCACAGTTTACTGAATTTACCAGACTGGTAAACGAAGCTGTTGTTATCACCAAAGATATGGATGCACGTTACGATGCTCTTGCAACCGCAGAAGCTTATCTGTTGGAGCATGCTCTCGTAATGCCTTCCAGCACAACTTCTTCCTTCGCACTGAGCCGCTTCAATACACAGGGCGAATGGGCAAAAGAAAAAATCAAAAACTTTGAAACCTGCAAAGATGGCTACACCTACGAAGAAATGGTCGCTATCAGAGATGCAAGAAAAGCAAAATAGTTGATTTTATTTTCTGTAAAACAAGGAGCTGTTCCCAATGGGAACAGCTCCTTGTCCTTGTATTCCTCTGTAAATTTTCTTTCTCTATAACAAAACAAGAAATAACTGAAGGCATTCATCATTTAAAGAGCTATTGTAATCTTTTCATATATAAGAAAACACCACCGGAGAGAAGACCTGTTAGGACTTCCTTCCGGTGGTGTTTTTTGCTTTTGATAAAGCTCCCGTTACTCCTGCGGTGTGACGCAAAGGAAATCCGGCTCTCTTCCCAGTTCGAACTGCACCGGCTGGGTGCGGAATTTTAATTGCTCCAAATCCACATACTGCACCCGCTGATTTTCATAGGAGGTCCAGTAGAAGCGTTTGGACTCCGCACACATCACCGAGGTGTAGATGGTGTAGTCATACGGGATGACCTCGACGTCGTACTCGGTGAGATGACCCTCCTGACTGACCCGAACCATTCCGTTCGGGAAGGCAGCGCTTTGGAACAGGTGCATCATATTGGCTACCCCGTGCGCCTCGTCCTGACCTTTCACGCCAAATTTTTTGAGCATGGCAAGACGGACAAAGCGGGACGGCG
>OHCH01000265.1_pt1 | contig 14807 bp, 15 predicted proteins | sample 1566771 | NCBI WGS metagenome assembly OHCH01 (sample SAMEA3879501, study PRJEB24766) | human gut metagenome | biome: human-associated habitat; feature: feces | place: USA | collected 1985/1987
CGGCAAGCCGCTCTTCATCGACTTCACGGGCCACGGATGCGTCAACTGCCGCGAAATGGAGGCCCGCGTATGGTCCGACCCGCAGGTGCTGGACATCCTGCGCAACGACTACGTGATCGTGGCGCTCTACTCCGACGACAAGAAAGTGCTTCCCGAGAGCGAATGGGTGACCACCGATGCGGGCAAGGTGCTCAAGAGCCTCGGCAAAATCAACTCCTACTACGCGCTGAAGACCTTCGGGGTCAACGCCCAGCCCTACTACGTGTTGCAGGGGCGCGGCGGGAAGGAGTTGGTTCCGCCCCGCGGCTACGACCTCGACGTGCAGGGATTCGTCGATTTCCTCCGCAGCGGCGTCGAAGCCTACGACAGGCAGAAATAGGGATTCCCTCCCCGAAAAAAGCCTGCGGCCGAAACGGCACACCCTTTTTTCGGACACAACTTTTGTGATTAGGAAAAATAGTTGATTGATAACGAGTTAGTAAATGACACAAGTACGGATTTATCCGTATAAACATTATTTCGCTAAGGAAACTACTCTTTTCATGTAGGTTTCTATGTAGGTTAATTAATACCAATTGATTCCTACTAATGCGAATTAATAATAAGTCATTAACTAACTCGTTATCAGTCTATGTACACGATTAACATCAGGGGTAAGCAGAACCCGAAAGACACCAAGATGGTCAAGCTGGAGATAATTTTCTTCAAGACCGGTTACGCCCGTGTGCCGAAGGTTATAAACATCACAGGGCTATTAAAAGACTGGGATGTCAAGTCTCAGAGTTTCCGTGTAGGGAGTGCGGAGGCCACTACCAAGAACAAACTGCTTTTCGATTTGCGAACCAAATATCTGCATGTCGCCGATACCTGGGAGATGGAAGGCAGGAACTGGTCGCCCGTCCAGCTATCACATTGCTTCGATGAAATCAAGGCGGCCAAACCCGAGGTCAAAGTAAAGAGTGTCCAGCAGATGATCGATTATCTTGAAGAGACATTCAAAAACAAGAAACGCATCAAGAACGGTCAGATTGTCGACAGCACGACCAATGCTAAACGGTATGTCTATCTCAAGCGTGAACTGCAGGCGTTTACAAAGGAAAAATATGAAAAAGCCTTTTCCTCTTATTTCTTTACGGATATTACAGAAGAGTTTCTTCTTGACTTTGCGTTTTGGCTTAAAGAAAGAGGTATCAGAAATGGCAACAAGGCCGGACTTACACACAAACTAAGGTTGCTCCGTGCCGTATGCAGGCAGGCAGAAAAGAAAGAGATGTACGGGGTGAATATGGATAACTTCCTCTGTCTCGGTGATGATATTAATTGGCCGGAAACCACTTCAAGAGCAGTTCCGGAAACAGTCATAGCTAAAATCGCAAATGTTGACCGTACCTTGTTTACGAAAAAAGAGCAGTTGCATCTTGATTTGTTCCTGTTCAGCTACTATACCGGAGGTATGGCGAATGTCGATGTATGTAACCTGACATGGGATTTGGTCCAGGAAGACCGCATCGTCTATGAACGTATCAAGTTTCCCAAAACAGCCAAACCGGAATTACTCAGTAAAGCAAAAGCCATCATGAATAAATACCGTGGGCAAAGTTATGGAAATTATGTATTTCCTGTTTTTACTCATAAACACACGACCACTTCCAAGAAGACTACACGTGTCAAGCAAATTTCCACACGCCTTTCACAAACCTTGACGAAAGCATGCAAGATGTTGCGCATTAAAGAAAACATCACATGGTATTCCGCCCGTGGCTCTTTCATATCGAAGATGGTAGATGCCGGTAATAATCCGTATGTGGTTGCAGAGATGGCTGGTAACAGCCCATTGACCATCTATAAGCATTACTACAAGAATACAAAGCGGGAAGAAATCAAGCGGCAGATGGAAGAAATGTTCTGACCAGACATATCCATAAAGTTGTAAACACCTTGACAATTTCTCTGATGGATAAATCATACGGTGTAATGGCTGTTAAAAGTCATTGATTACCAATGTGATATTTATTATATTGACAGAATCGCTCTTATTCTTGATTATTTTCACTACCTTTGTAGTCAATAACTTAAATAATATTTATATGAAAGAGTTGGTTTCAAAGATACAGGAAGTATATGCTACATTCTCCACGGATGCGGCACTTCAGATTGAAAAAGGCAACAAGGCCGCAGGGACCCGTGCCCGTAAGACCTCGTTGGAACTGGAAAAACTGATGAAAGAGTTTCGTAAGCTTTCCTTGGAAGAGTCTAAAAAATAACCTTTACACGTCCGGTCGTTATCACATAATGGCCGGTTCTTCTGCAGATGCGGCATAAAAACCATATTGGCAGAACGACATAATAAAATACGGAAAGCGTTAGCTTTTGTCATGCACCGAAATCTGGTAAATTTCACTTATCCGCAGGACAAACAGTTTTCGCCTATGCTTTTGCGTGGGCTTAACTTGTTTGCGGATAGGTTTACCAGAACCTCGGTGCTACGGGTTATGTCCCACGCTTTTTGGTCTTGGTACATTGAATGCTTGACGGGACTCAAGCCAAATACGGAGATATTATGAACGACATGAATCTGATGGATGAACTTTTGAAAATTCCTGCTGATGCAACTGCCGCCACCGTACAAGGCATAGAAATGCTGCTTATCGATGAAAACAAGGCGGGGGCTTTATTGGAGTCGGATCCTAATGACAACACCATCCACGAATGCCTTTTAAGCAACGGCCGTTTCCTGTTCCAATCGGACAATACCAACCTCGTTGCCCTGTATAAAGTAACAGGATCATCTGAATAACGCTCCTGTTGCATATAATCACCTTATTTGTCTGATTTCATCCTTCCTGCAAAGGCTTTTGACGGCTTGAATGCCGGGATATTGTGGGCAGGCACTATCACCGTGGTATTCCTGCTTATGTTGCGTGCTGTCTTTTCCGCACGGTGTTTGATGATAAAAGAACCGAAGCCGCGAAGATAAACCTCCTCGCCGTTTATCATGGAAGACTTTACGCTATCCATGAATCCTTCGACAACTTGTAACACGACCTGCTTCTCCAGACCGGTCTGCGTTGCTATTTCCCTGACGATATCCGCTTTTGTCATATTAACTCTTGATTAAATACTGTCAATCCGTTCACAAAGATACATCATTTCCTGAAATATCCTCCTTTTACAAACACATATAATAAACATTAGCCGGCGTCCGTCTCTACTCTTTCGATACAAATAGTATCGAAGTATGAAGCTGACACTCAACCGCAAATTCAAAGGTCAGACCTATACCATAGGTGACCTGTCCATCGACGGCAAATTTTTCTGTAATACCATCGAAGATGCCGTGAGGGAACTTCCGGCAACCTGTCCGGATACTCCTCGCGGCCGTTCCTGTACCTGCAAGGAAAAGGTCTATGCCAAGACTGCCATTCCTGCCGGGACTTATAAAGTCACTCTTCAGTACAGTCCCAGGTACAAGAAGAAAATGCCATATCTGCATGATGTGCCGCATTTCCTCGGCATCCTGATCCATTCCGGCAATACCGAAGTCGATTCCGCCGGCTGTATCATCGTGGGAAAGAATACGGTCAAGGGAAAAGTTTTGGAATCCCGTACTACATTCCAAAAACTGTATGCTATACTCGAGTCCGAAAGGGACATAACCATTCAGATTGTATAAATCTAATGGCGGTCAACAGGCTCAAACCACCCAGAAACCTGCGCATCGAGTTCAAACCGTCCCCACGGCAGTATGAACTCTGGAAACTGTTGCAACCGAACTATTGTCCCCATTGTGGCGGGGAGATCGAGCAAATCCTTATCGGCTATGACCAGCAAGGCAACCCTCAGTACAGGCCCCAATGCAGGCATTGCAAGTCGCAGAACCTGCCGCAGCTGATACTGGGAGGCGGAGCGGCCGGCGGCGGAAAATCGTATATCGGCAGCGTTTGGCTGGTGTCTTCATGTATCCGGTTCGAGAATATCCGTGCGGTGGTGGCCCGTAAGACACTCAAGTCGTTGAAGGAATCGACATGGAATACCATCAAGTCGATTCTGAAGGATTGGGGACTGAAAGAGGATACAAACTACAAGATAAACAACCTCGAAGGCACGCTCACATTCTGGAATGACTCGGTCATCATCATGAAGGAGATGGCGGATATCCCCAGCGACCCCAACTTCGAGCGTTTCGGCTCTTCGGAATACACCATCGCCATGGTGGACGAGGTGTCGGAAATCTCGGAACGGGCCGTCGAAGTGCTGTTCTCCCGTCTCCGCTGGAGAACCCATGAGACATTCAAGACTCCGAGAATGCTGCTCACCACCAATCCGACGATTAACTGGGTGCGTTCCCGCTTCGTGCAGGACGAAAACGGAGACAAGGTCATCTGCCGCGAGGGTGAAGCGTATATACCTTTTTCCGTGTTTGACAACCCGAATATCGCTTTCCGTCAGGTGTACGAGGCGGCCCTGAACAAGATCCGGGATCAGGCGACAAAGGAACGCCTGCTCTATGGCAACTGGGATTTCGTGGAAGCCAACGATATGGCGATTTATAACAGTTTCGACGGCTCCCGGCATCTCGTTACCGGACTGAAAGAAAAAGCATACGATCCGACCAAGCCGCTCATCACGGTGTGGGACTTCAATGTTGCCCCCCAAATGTCGGTGCTCTCCGCACAAATAGACTATGAAAACAGGAAGGTCTATATACTGGAAGAGATACTCGGCAAGCCGGAGGAAAAGGAGAACAACACACCTGCGTTGGCACGGAAAGTACGCTTAAAACTTTACCGGGACAAGCATATCGGCGGAGTGGATGTGACCGGTGACCCTTCCGGGTTACAACGCTCCACCACCAACGAGGACGGCATCAACAACTATACCATCATCACGGACACTTTCGGCAGAGGAATCCTGCGACCGAAGGTAAAGCTATTACGCAAGCAGCCTCCGCAGGCTACACGGTGCGAGTTCGTCAACGAGGTATTCGGGGGCTATGAAGGCTGGGAGATACAAATCGATATCAAATGTCGCAAACTTACCCAGGATCTGATTTACCAGCTTCGTAACGAGGACGGTACCAAGAGCAAACAGAAGACCACCGACCCGAAAACCGGTGTCAAATATGAACGGTACGGGCACTTGTCCGACTGCCTTGACTACCTGCTCTGTTACTACCTGCGTGACAGCTGGTACAAGTTCAAGAGCGGAGGCGACGGGAACGGGTATGTGGTCTCCACATCGGTAATTCAGGAAGGATTTTCATACTAATAACGGAACAAGGATATGTACAGACGGTTTCTCAATAATGACGACTATCTTGGGATAATTACTCCGGAAGCCCTGGCACAACTCACGCGGGGCAATGATGCACGATTCATCCAGGCGGAAGAATCGACGGAGATGAGTATCGTGGAATATTTGTCGGAGAACTACGAGATTGAAAAGGAACTTGCAAAAGGAAAATATATCGCCGAATACGACCGTCGGATTACCTATCCCGTGGGTGTGCATGTCTATTTCGAGGGACAAATCCATGAGGTGATACGCTCCGTCAGCGGCTATCGCAAGCCGGCAACGGTTGTCTATTGGGAAGAGAGTTCTGATATCCGTGTCGATGCGGGACAAGTTGTAAATTACTCCCAGTTCAACACCTATTATCCGGGTGATAAAGTAAACTACAACGGTGTTGTCTATATTTGCCTTGCCGAAAACGGGTACAAGTTCGATGATGTCCGTATCCCGTTGGTCGGCGGTTGGATCGAGGCGGAAGCCTCGTTATGGCAGCCTGTCGAGTATCCTCTGTGGGCAGTCGTCGAGTATGAAGGAGCATTCTATACTTTGATGACGCTTGAAGGTTTCGATTACAATCTTGACCCGATGGTTTCCGACTGCTGGGGAGCCATAGCCGATTACGATTCATCATACAATGCCTACGAATTGTCGGAACACGAATATGTAGTTTATGACGGACGGGTATTTTACCCGGAAACGGATGTGAACGCGGACACACCGCAAGTCGGGCAGAACCTCTCGTTGCATGACCCCCGCAACTACAATCTCAAGAAGCACATGGTCCGGCTGGCCATCTACGAACTCACGAAACTCATTGCTCCGAATAATGTCAGTGTTGTCCGCATGCGCGATTACGAGGATAGCATGAAATGGCTCAATGATGCCGCCAAACTACGGCTTAATCCGCAGATTCCCCGCAAAGTCGATGACTCGAAGAAACCTGTCACCGACTGGCAACTGGCTACTTTCCAGACGGATTATGATCCGTATAAGAATCCGTGGATGGTGTAAATAGAAAAAGTATTAGGTATCAGAGAAATAATTGTTACATTTTTTCAACTGACTAAATAACAGAAGAATGTCGATGCCTTATACCTTACGAGCAACTAATCAAATCTAGCATCTCGTTACTTATCTAAATTTTTTAATTAGTAATATCTGGTAAATGCCGGAATTCCGGAATGAGGGATAGAAAAGTGAAAGAACTCTTTCGTACAAAAAAACAGATTTTCGGGCATTGAAAGAATAATTGATAATCAGTTATTTGTGCTGTTTTTTGACCAAAAACTTGTTTTTTGGACAGAGCAAAAATTGTCTTCTCAATTAAAAGATGGGAAACTCGCAGTCTTTATATAGCGAGTATTTCTTCCTACACCCTCTTTCTGTATAATCCCCATCTCTTCCATTTTTGAGATAAACACTCGAACCTGTCTGTCAGAACCTTGATATTATCTGATTACAGAATCAGCAGTCTATCAACTTTTCTATCCATTCATTGAAGTGACTGCACCGGGCACGAAGTTCATCCATGCCGACACTTTTGGTAACATCTTTGCCGGTAGCCGGCTTATTGTAGTTGTAATGCTGTTTTTTGTCTCCTTCTATCGCCTTGATAATACGTTTGCTCGGAGCCGTTTCCGGACTATTGTTTATCAGCTCGGGGTTGCTGGTTTTCTCCAGGTCTTTTTTCAGCTGTTCGCAGCGTTTCTCACAACCGGGGTAACGCTTTGCCAGATAGTCAATACCGCAAAAGAGCAGAGCTTCAAATTCATGCAGCTGAATATAGGGAATGAAACGACTATCGTTGATTGCTTCAGCAAACGCCGTTTCCAATGCTGCGACACGGGCGTAAGGCTCACCGATTGCTTTGGCTGCTTCATAACCGGGAAAATCATCCGGCAATGCGTAGAGGTCGAACATCGTTGTGAAAACATGACGTTCGTATTCGCCGTCCATCTTCATTTTCCGCAACAGTTCTAGGTCTGTCACCGCCTGAGCATAGCTCAGCATTCCACCACGGGCATTCTTTTTCTTGTTAGTGGTAATCAGGATGCTTTTTACACCTGCCACACCTTGCGCTTGCAGGTAGGGACGCAACACTTCCTCCACAAATCCCTGTTCCGTCTGTCCCTCACAAAGGACATGAATAATCTTCGCTTTCATACGGGACGTCCTCCTATGATGTTTTTGTCCCAAAGTTCGCTCACCGTATAGTTCTGAAGCCAAAGATGATATTCTTTGGCGTCAAGGTGAGTGACAGAGGTTGCCTGCGTTTCCTTGTTCATTTCCACCACAGAGATATCGCCGATGTCGAAATGATCGACCAAATCCTTGCTCTGCGTGGCAATAATGACCTGTGCGTGTATGGACGCATCCTTAATCATTTCTGCCAGCTGGCTGATGGCATAGGGATGCAAGCCAAGTTCCGGTTCATCCAAAATGATGACGTTGGGCATTGTCTGGGCAGGCTGCAGAAGCAAGGCGGCCAGGGCAATGAAACGGATAGATCCGTCGGAGAACTGGTAGGCATTGAAACGATAGTCCGTGGCAGAATTATCTATCCACCGGAGAGAAATGATACCACCCACGGGCTCCAGATAGAAGTCCTGGAACTGGGGAACTACGTCACGGACATAGTCAACAATCCGGTTGTAGGCATCCTTGTAGTTCTCCCGCAGGAACAGCAGGAAAGAAGGCAGATTGTTTCCGTGCGACTGGAGGTAATTGGCCGTCTCGACGGGACAAGCCTGACGTAGCGGCCCCTCTGTCGATGAATCGTGAAACTGATATACCTTGCAGTAAGAAAGCATCTGGAAAATAGTTTTGGCAACCGGATCCTCACACTCTGCGAGAGCGGACTCCTTGAAATTCGGTTCCAGTGCTATCTCATAGGGCTTTTTCTCCCCCTTGCGATGCCATGTAATCCGCTCTTCCGTGATAATCAGCCTGTCGGGAGTGGCATTGGCCAATGAAAAGCCATAAACATCCATGGAATTGCTGTCGGCAAACTTCAGTTCTCCGGACATGACCGGTGTCCGTTTAATGCCGTAATGCAGCAAGGCATGAGACGTGCCCGATATTTCCACATATCTCCCGAATGACTTGCTCATCATGTAGCTCAGCATCCGGAAAAAACTGATGATATTGCTCTTGCCTGCACCGTTGGCACCCAACAAGATGCTGACATCACCCAGCTTCAAGGTCACAGGTCTGTCATAGGCTATGGATTTATATCCTCTGATCGTGACTTCTTGTAATTTAGTCCTTTGGTATGTCTTTGCCATTATCGTCATATTATTGATTGAATTACAAAAATAACCATAAATCCCAATACGAACGAAGGAATGCTCAAAAAACTATAGAGTTAATTTGTCCGGAGTCTGAAGGCATAAATAAGAAATCTGTTTTTCTTTTTAGCTAGGTCGGATTTTCAGTTCTGCTATGTGTTTCTTCTTCTCCAAGCCCTTTGTGGTAAATCCTTCACATCGAAATGGGAAAAAGACGTGCAGAACAAGCGGAACACTCGGTAAATGCCGGGATTCCTGAATGAGGGATAAAAAGTGAAACGCCTGCCAATGATAACAAAACCAGCAGGCGTCATTTATTATATTTTGTCATTTTACGAATGTGACATCTCCTTCCACAACTTCCCAGTCGTCGATTTCAGCTCCTATTCCCGGTGTGCGAAGCCCGTCCGTACCGAGTATAAGCGAGATTTGACATTCCTGTCCCGCTTTGAAATTCGGAATGGACAGGTAATCATAGACCATTTCATTCAAGTGAACTTGGATGAAAGGCTCTACCGGGCTGTAGTCTAACGGCAAGGTGGCAATGTAATGTCCGTCGCCGGTATGGTCTTCCGCAGCCACAGACAAGAAGTTACCGTTGCCGTCCATACAATTGAGCCAAATGTCTGCCTCTGTTATGCTGCCGATGTCTTTGTCCGCCTGCAATACGACATTCACCTTCGGTACTAACATATTTCTTCTGGTGAATGTGTCAAGAAAATACAAAAGTTACAACCGAACATTAAGTGTTTGCGTTATACGCATACACGCTTTTCCGTCACCGTAAGGATTAATGGCTTTACTCATTTGCTCATAAGCAGATGCATCATCCAATAAAATCGATACCTCGGAGACAATTTTGTTATAATCGGTTCCTACCAATTTTACCGTTCCTGCATCCAACGCCTCCGGACGTTCGGTGGTGTCACGCATCACCAGTACCGGTTTGCCTAACCCCGGAGCCTCTTCCTGAATACCACCGCTGTCGGTAAGGACAAGGGTCACTTTTTCCATCAGGAACACGAAACTCAGATATTCCAATGGTTCGATAAAGAACATATTTCCCAAACTATTCAAATTCTCCCCGAATACTTCATGGATAGGTTTGCGGACATTGGGGTTCAAGTGCATCGGATAGACAAACTGTCATGGGACCATATCAAAGAGAAATGGAAAGTCGGCGTGAAAGGCGGTTATATCCATACGTGGATGGCCTACGACTACCGTCGTGAGGTGGCGCCGGACAACTGGGCCTCCATGACCCGTTCGCGGAGCAAGATAAACACGTTCTACGGACAGGCGGAAGCGGAATACTCGCCCGGCAGGAAATGGTTCTTCACCTCGAACGTATCCGTGTACCAGCATCTCGTGCGCAGCGAAGACAAGAACATCATCCTTCAGGATGGCAACAAAGCCGTCGTCGGATATGACAAGGGGCGTGTCGAGCTCTCCGGTTCTGTATCGGCCAAATGGCAGCCTGTCGAGCCGTTGGGCTTGTCGCTGGTCTTGCGCGAGGAGATGTCGGGCGACAAATGGGCTCCGCTCATCCCGGCATTCTTCATCGACGGACTGATTTCGCGCAAAGGGAACGTGATGGTGAAAGCCTCCGTATCGCGCAACTATCGTTTTCCGACTTTGAACGACCTCTACTTTCTGCCGGGCGGCAACCCCGACCTTAAAAACGAACACGGCTTCAGCTATGACGCCGGAGTGAGTTTCGATGTCGGCAAAAAGGGGGTATATAAACTGGGCGGCAGCGCAAGCTGGTTCGACTCCTACATCGACGACTGGATCATCTGGCTGCCGACGACCAAGGGGTTCTTCTCGCCGCGCAACGTGAAGAAAGTCCATGCCTACGGTGTCGAAGTGAAGGCCAACCTTGCCGTGCAGCCGGCAAAGGACTGGCTGATAGACCTGAACGGTTCCTATTCGTGGACCCCCTCCATCAACGAGGGCGAAAAGATGTCGCCCGCCGACCAGTCGGTGGGAAAACAACTGCCTTACGTGCCGGAGCACTCCGCCTCGCTGACAGGACGGCTGTCATGGCGGACGTGGGCGTTCCTCTACAAGTGGGCTTACTACTCGGAACGTTTCACCATGTCGAGCAACGATTACACGCTGACAGGCCACCTGCCCCGGTATTTCATGAGCAATATCTCACTGGAGAAAATGCTGTCGTTCAAACCGCTGGATGTACAGTTGAAACTTGCCGTCAATAACCTGTTCAACGAGGACTATCTCTCGGTGCTGTCGCGTCCTATGCCCGGCATCAACTTCGAGTTCTTCATCGGCATCACCCCGAAATTCGGGAAAAGCAGAAAATAATGTAAACGTAAATAAGGTAATGATATGAAAGTATTAAAGAATTTGAGCCTGATGGTGCTGCTTGCGCTGGCATTTGCAGGCTGTCGTGGCAAGAGTTCCCAACTTGCCGATTTCAACAAACAGCTTTACGCTCCCGAATATGCCTCGGGATTCAAGATTGAAAGAGCAGACGGCAGACAGAGCGTGCTGGTTTCCGTCATGAATCCGTGGCAGGGCGCGGATAGCGTCACCACCCGGTTGTTCATCTCCCGTAACGGGGAACCCGTTCCCGAGGGTTTCGACGGGCAGGTCCTCGAAGGGGATGCGCAGCGCATCGTGGCGATGTCCTCGACCCATATCGCCATGCTCGACGCCATCGGCGAGACGGCACGTGTGGTCGGCGTTTCGGGACTCGACTATATCTCCAATCCCGACATTCAGGCACGCCGCGACAGCATCGGCGACGTGGGTTACGAGGGAAATATCAATTATGAACTTCTGTTGTCGCTCGACCCTGACCTTGTGCTGCTTTTCGGCGTGAACGGGGCCAGTGCGATGGAGAGCAAACTCAAGGAGCTCGGCATCCCGTTCATGTATGTCGGCGATTATCTCGAAGAATCTCCGCTGGGCAAAGCCGAATGGCTGGTGGCGCTTTCGGAGGTCGTCGGGAAACGCGCGAAGGGCGAAAAGGTATTCGCGGATATTCCGATCCGATACAATGCGCTGAAACAGAAAGTGTCCGGTGCCGTTCTCGATGCCCCGTCGGTCATGCTCAATACGCCCTACGGCGATTCGTGGTTCATGCCCTCGACGGAAAACTATGCCGTGCGGCTGATTACCGACGCCGGAGGCGACTACATCTACAAGAAGAACACGGGCAACTCTTCGACGCCTATCGACTTGGAGGAGGCATACCTGCTCGCTTCGGAGGCCGATATGTGGCTGAACGTCGGCATGGCGAACACACTCGACGAACTGAAAGCCGCCTGCCCGAAGTTCGCCGATACCCGCTGCGTCCGAAACGGCTATGTCTATAACAACAACGCCCGCACCAATGCCGCCGGAGGCAACGACTACTACGAATCGGCCGTCGTGAATCCCGACCTTCTTCTGCGCGACCTCGTGAAGATATTCCACCCCGAGTTGGTCGAAGAAGATTTCGTATACTACAAACAACTGAAATAGATGCGTTCACGCCCCGTCATCCTGTTCACCGCGTTGTCCGTGCTTACGGTCGGCCTCTTCCTGTTGGATTTGGCTGTGGGCGCGGTTCGCATTCCCGTCGGCGACGTATGGGCGGCCCTGACGGGCGGCGACTGCCCGCGGACTACGGCGAAAATCGTACTGAACATACGGCTGATAAAGGCGGTTGTGGCTCTGCTGGCCGGGGCGGCGCTATCGGTCAGCGGCTTGCAGATGCAGACATTGTTCCGCAATCCGCTGGCCGGCCCCTACGTGCTGGGCATCAGCTCGGGTGCAAGCCTCGGCGTGGCGCTCGTGGTGCTGGCAGGCGTCGGCTCGTCGATAGGCATCGCCGGAGCGGCTTGGCTGGGTGCGGCCGTCGTGCTGCTCGTAATCGCTGCCGTCGGACACCGCATAAAGGACATTATGGTGATATTGATTTTGGGTATGATGTTCTCGTCAGGCGTGAGCGCTGTCGTGCAGATATTGCAATATCTGAGCAAAGAGGAGGCGTTAAAGGCGTTCGTCATCTGGACGATGGGGTCGCTCGGCGACGTGACGGTGCCGCAGCTCGCCATCCTCCTTCCGTCGGTCATCGTCGGGTTGCTGCTGGCCGTATGGACGATCAAACCGCTCAACCTCCTGCTCTTCGGCGAGGAATATGCCGTAACGATGGGACTGAATATCCGCCGTTCGCGCGGTCTGCTGTTTCTCTCGACGACGCTGCTGGCCGGCACGGTAACGGCTTTCTGCGGCCCGATCGGCTTCATCGGTCTTGCCATGCCTCACGTCGCGCGGATGCTCTTCCGCGAGGCCGACCACCGCGTGCTCCTGCCGGGAACCCTTCTCTCGGGGGCGGCGGTATTGCTTCTTTGCGATATCGTTTCCAAAATGTTCACTTTGCCCGTAAATGCCATTACCGCACTGCTGGGAATCCCGATAGTCGTATGGGTGGTTTTACGCAATAAATCGATGACGGTATGATAGAACTGTGCGATTTTTCCATAGGCTACGCAGAGAAGAGGCTTCTCGATAAGGTCGATGCCTCTTTCAAAAGAGGACAGCTGACTGCCCTTATTGGCAGGAACGGCACGGGGAAATCTACACTTCTCCGTGCCATAGCCGGACTGAATCATAATTATTGCGGTAAAATCCTGCTCGACGGACATTGTATCGCAAACATGAGAACTCCGGAGAAGGCAAGGCAACTGGCATTTGTCACGACCGAGCGCACACGCATCGCCAACCTGCGGTGCGAGGATGTCGTGGCTATCGGCCGCGCCCCTTACACCAACTGGATCGGCCGCATGCAGCCTCAAGATAGGGAAATCGTCATGCGGTCGCTCTCTTCGGTCGGAATGGAGGCGTATGCCGGCCGCACGATGGATAAGATGTCGGACGGTGAATGCCAGCGCATTATGATAGCCCGTGCTCTGGCTCAGGAAACGCCCGTCATCCTGTTGGACGAGCCGACCTCGTTTCTTGACATGCCCAACCGTTACGAATTGTGTTCCCTGCTCGCACGGTTAGCGCATGCTGAGGGCAAATGCATTCTGTTCTCCACTCACGAACTGGATATAGCCCTCTCGCTGAGTGACAGAATAGCCCTTATCGATACGCCCGTCCTTCACTGTCTGCCGACCTCCGAAATGATCCGCAGCGGGCATATCGAGCGGCTGTTCAACAATGCCGCCGTACAATTCGACCCCGTGAGCGGGATCGTGAAATCCATGCCAAGAGACTGACTTTCCTGTCGGGAAACACGTCAGACGCAATGAGGGTGTCCCAAAAAGTATTTGGCACCCTCGTATTCGTTGTAAGACATGTCGTTTATTTCGATACCTCGCACATCAGCACGCCTTTCCCCGTCACATCGGCTTTCGAGACCGTGATGGATTTTCCCGTGTAGGTCTTCACGACGGAAGTCCCGGCAGAGTTCCACAGTTTCCATGTATAGGTATAAGCTGTCCCGCCCGTGTCGATTTCCTCACCGCCCCTGTATAACACGGCTTTGGCATCCACGTCATTGCCGTTGTTCTTGATGGTGAACCCCTTCTGGCTGACCAGATCAACCGTGATGGGGTCGGACATATCCGTGAAGGAGATGATGTCGCAGACGACCTTGTTCGCCGAGGCGTTGCCCGCCGAGGTGTCCGTATCCTTGATGGCGCACTTGAAGGTCTCGAAGTTGAGAACGGCATCTGCCGTAATCGTGATTTCGTTTGTCGTCCAGCCTGCCGTCACGCCCCGAGGATTGGTCGAGGTAAGGCATGCCCAGCCGGCACCCAGCATGGAGTTGTAGTAGGGACACGAAACGGCGGCTCCCGATGCGGCTGCGGCACTCAGTGCGGAGGTCAGCGTCACGACCTTCGTGGAGGCGTTGACTGCCGAAATGGTGTACTGTGCCGATCCTATGGTTATCCTGCCTCCCGCCTCCATGTTCATTACCGAAGCGACCGTTATGGTCGTGGCTCCGGCTGCCGCGGCAGCTGTCAGTGTCGTGCCCGCGAATACCGCCGAATCCTTGATGCCCCACGCGTAGGTGACGTTCGTCGTGTCGATAGAGGCTCCGCGCCACAGGTCGCAATGCGCCCTGAGCGTCGCCACCTCGTCGTTCTTGAATACGATGCCGTCGGGTGCATACGCCACGGCGGCGATCATCGCTCCGGCGTTCAGGTGCTGCGTGAACTGAATCTCCGCCCGGAACGGAATCTCCAGCCCGTTGGCGTCGATGTAAACCGC
>OHCH01000268.1_pt1 | contig 14772 bp, 13 predicted proteins | sample 1566771 | NCBI WGS metagenome assembly OHCH01 (sample SAMEA3879501, study PRJEB24766) | human gut metagenome | biome: human-associated habitat; feature: feces | place: USA | collected 1985/1987
TACCCACTCCGAAGCGGGCGAGGGACTGATTTTCTATGGGAATGTGGTGCTGCCGTTTGTTGACCGCTTCCCGAAAGATACAGAGCTTTACCGTGTAATGACAACAAAGCCGGAGGAAGTCGAGGGCGCATAATGCGTCCTCTGGAAAGGAATGGAGGTGATACCGCATGAAAGACCCATTGAAGCCCCGTGATAAAATCACACAGAAAATGAGTCGCGACGGACTTATCGAGGTGAACGAAACCAAAGAAACCGCCGAGCGTATCAGCCGCCGGGAACAGGAAGCGGATTTCTCCAAACAGCCGGAGCAGGCAGCGCAGGACACGGCGGCACAGCTTACCTCTCCCGGTACTTTTCCAAAAAACGATACCGGGAAAACAGAGCGCGTCATGGAGCATATCGGCGCAGTGCAGACCCGGCAAGCGTCCAAAAACGCAGTACGACGGGCGCAGGAGGAAGCCGCAGCCAATGTAAAAACGTCCCGGCTGCAATTTACCGCCGAAGAATTATCCAACCCGGAGCTTGAAGCATATATCCGAAAATCCCAGAAAGCGGCGGACAACTTGGACGCAGCGCGGGCAGCTCTCCCAAAGGAAAAAGTGCTTGTCAAAGAGCGTGTCTTTGACGAAGCCAAAGGCAAAGGCAAGACCCGCCTGCACTTTGAAGAACGGGAAAAGCCCATGCCAAACGGCAAGCACCATAAAAACCCGTTGTCCCGTCCGGCGCAGGAAGCGGGGATATTCGTCCATAACAAAATACATGAAGTGGAGAAAGACAATTCCGGCGTGGAGGGCGCACATAAGACCGAAGAAGTCACCGAGCGCGGCGCAAAGTATGGGGCAAGGAAAATCCGGGAGGGCTACCACAGGCATAAACTGAAACCCTACCGGGCAGCGGCAAAGGCAGAAAAAGCCGCGTTCAAGGCAAACGTGGAATTTCAGTATCAAAAGCTCTTGCAGAAGAACCCGCAGCTTGCCGCGTCAAACCCACTTTCCCGGTACTGGCAGAAACAGCAAATCAAAAAGCAGTACGCAAAGGCGGTACGGACTGGCGGCGTGAAATCGGCAAAGACCGCAGCCGACCATACCCAAAAGGCAACGAGGAAAACCGCTGAATTTGTGACAAGGCACTGGAAAGGTGTTGTGCTGCTTATAGCTGCGCTGCTTCTGTTCATTATGACAGCAGCCGGGGTATCGTCCTGTTCCTCTCTGTTTTCCGGGCTAATGAACGGCGTACTTGGAACGTCCTACACGTCCGAGGACAGCGACCTTGTGGCAGTTGAAAATAACTATGCCGCTATGGAAAATGAGCTGCAACAGCGGATTGACAATATCGAGCGTGATTATCCCGGTTATGATGAATACCGCTATGACCTTGATAATATCGGGCATAATCCCCACGCTTTAGCTTCTTATCTGACCGCACTTTTGCAGAGCTATACCCCGCAGAGCGCACAGGCTGAATTAGAACGTATCTTTGATATGCAATACACCTTGACGCTGACCGAGGAAGTGGAGATACGCTATCGCACCGAAACAAGCACCGACCCGGAAACCGGGGAAACAACCACCGAACAAGTCCCTTATGAGTATTACATTCTCCATGTGTCCCTTACCAACCGGGATATTACCACGATTGCCCCGGAAGTTTTAACTGCCGAGCAGCTTCAAATGTTCCGGGTGTACTTGGAAACAAGCGGCAATAAGCCCCTGCTGTTTGGAGGCGGTTCTGCGGATACGTCCGCGTCCGAGGATTTAAGCGGCGTTCAGTTTGTAAACGGGACGCGCCCCGGCAATCCGCAGCTTGTGGAGCTTGCAAAGGGGCAAGTCGGAAATGTGGGCGGTGCGCCGTATTGGAGCTGGTACGGATTTGACAGCCGTGTTGCATGGTGCGCCTGCTTTGTTTCCTGGTGCTATGGACAGGCGGGGTTATCCGAACCGCACTTTGCCGCCTGCCAGTCGCAGGGCGTTCCGTGGTTTACCTCTCACGGACAATGGGGTGCGCGGGGCTATGAAAATATCGCTCCCGGCGACGCTATCTTTTTTGACTGGGACTTAGACGGAAGTGCAGACCATGTAGGGCTTGTCATTGGCACAGACGGAAACCGCGTCTACACCGTAGAGGGCAATTCCGGCGACGCTTGCAAGATAAAGAGCTATCCCCTTGATTATGCCTGTATCAAAGGCTACGGACTGATGAACTGGAACTAACATTTGAAAGGAGTATTGACCGTATGGCAACAAATAAAATTGACCGTATCAATGCGGAAATCGAAAAGACCCGCGAGAAAATTTCCGAACAGCAGGCACACTTGAAAGAGCTGCTTTCACAGAAAACGGAACTGGAAAACCTGCAAATCGTACAGCTTGTGCGCTCCATGCGCCTTTCCCCGCATGAGCTTTCCGCTATGCTTTCCGGCGGCGGTATTCCGGGCATGGAAGCCGCGCCGGGCTACCCCGCAGAACCCGCAGACCACGACACCGAAGAAATGGAGGACACCGAGAATGAATAAGAAAATCCTTAGAACCTTGACCGCACTCTGCGCCGCCCTCATGCTGACGGGCGGCTTTTCCGTCACCGCCTTTGCACAGACCCCGGAGGGACAGGACGCGACCGACGACAGCGGCGTTGTCTATGAGGAACCCGAAAAGGAAGAACCCCTTACCCCGGACGGGAACGCGACCCTTGTAGACGATTTCGGCGGCAACAAGCAGCTTATCACAGTGACGACCAAAAACGGCAATTACTTTTATATCCTTATCGACCGGGACGACGAGGGCGAGAACACCGTACATTTCCTTAATCAAGTGGACGAAGCCGACCTTATGGCACTCATGGAGGACGGAAGCACCGAAGCAGCCCCGCCCGCCGTTTGCAGTTGTACCGAGAAATGCGAAGCCGGGAAAGTGAATGTGAGCTGCCCCGTCTGCAAGGACAACATGACCGCTTGCAGCGGCAAGGAAGCGGAGCCGGAAACCGAGGAACCGCCGGAGCAGCCCAAAGAGAAAGGCAATGCGGGCGGGCTTGTGCTTTTCCTTGTCGTGGCACTTCTTGGCGGCGGGGGCGCACTCTACTACTTTAAGTTTATGAAGCCGAAGCAGAGCGTCAAGGGCGATACCGACCTTGAAGATTTCGACTTTGACGACTACGGCGAGGACGAGCCGGACGACGGGGAGGGCTTGGACGTTCCCGAAGATGAAGAAGCGGAGGACGGGGACGCATGACGCTTTTCACCGAAAACCCGTTAGAAAAAATGATGGTACAAAGACCCACCGGGCGGCGTGACAGTGCGCCGCCCGTTCCAAAATCCCCGGCGTGTATGCGCTGCCCTTATAAGGCGCAATCCCCCTGTATCGGCTATTGTCTGAAACAGGCACAGGAGAAGAAGCATACCGCGCCGGAAGGCTGAAAGGAGGATTTTTTTCATGGCACTTAGACTTGTGATTGCAGAAAAGCCGAGCGTGGCGCAGACTATCGCCGCCGCGCTTGGCGTTAAGGGAAAACAGGACGGATATATCGAGGGCGGCGGCTACCTCATTTCATGGTGCGTCGGGCATTTGGTACAGCTTGCGGAAGCTGCCGCCTACGGGGAGCAATATAAAAAATGGAGTTTTGAGAGCTTACCCATTCTGCCGGAGGAATGGCAGTACGCCGTTGACCCGGACAAGGGGAAGCAATTCAAAACCCTAAAAGAGCTTATGCACCGCGCCGACGTTTCCGAAGTGGTAAATGCGTGTGACGCGGGGCGCGAGGGAGAATTGATTTTCCGCTTTGTCTACGAAGTGGCGGGCTGCAAGAAGCCCATGCGCCGCTTGTGGATTTCCTCAATGGAGGACGGGGCAATCAAGGCGGGCTTTGCTTCCCTCAAAGACGGGCAGGAATACGACGCGCTCTTTGCGTCTGCCCTCTGCCGCGCAAAGGCTGACTGGCTTATCGGCATTAACGCCACCCGGCTTTTCTCCTGCCTGTATGGAAAGACCTTGAACGTGGGGCGCGTCCAGACCCCGACCCTTAAAATGCTCACTGACCGGGACGCGGCTATCTCCCATTTCCAGAAAGAAAAATATTATCATGTGCGCCTTGATTTATCCGGCGCGGAAGCGGCAAGCGGGAGGATTTCAGACAAGGCAGAAGCCGACGCGCTGAAAGGGGCTTGCGAAGCGGGGAAAGCGGTATGTGTTTCCGTCACCAGAGAGAAAAAGAGCGCAGCCCCGCCGAAGCTCTTTGACCTTACCTCTTTGCAGCGGGAAGCAAACCGCATTTTCGGCTACACCGCGAAGCAGACCCTTGACCTTGCACAAGCCCTTTATGAAAAGCGGCTCTTGACTTATCCGAGGACGGACAGCAGCTACCTCACCGACGACATGGGCGGCACCGCAGCGGGCATTATCGCGCTGCTCTGCGAAAAGCTCCCCTTTATGGCGGGCGCAGACTTCACGCCGGATATTGCAAAGGTAACAGACAGTAAAAAAGTATCAGACCACCACGCAATCATTCCCACTATGGAGCTTGCAAAGGCTGACCCGGACGCGCTGCCGGAAAGCGAGAAGAATATCCTTACCCTTGCGGGGGCGCGTCTGCTCTTTGCCACCGCCGAGCCGCATATCTTTGAAGCGGTTACGGCGGTTTTCTCATGCGCTGATACGGAGTTTACGGCGCGGGGAAAGACGGTTCTTTCTGACGGGTGGAAAGAGATTGAACGCAGATACCGGGCGACATTGAAACAGAAGCCCGACCCGGAGGACGGGGAAATCGAGGGCGTGACGCTGCCGGAGCTTTCCGAGGGACAGGGCTTTGAAAACCCCGCCGCAAAGGTAACGGAGCATACCACGACCCCGCCGAAGCCCCACAGCGAAGCGTCGCTTCTCTCTGCTATGGAGCGAGCCGGGAACGGGGACACCGACCCGGACGCGGAACGCCGGGGGCTTGGCACTCCCGCCACCCGCGCCGCCGTCATTGAAAAACTGGTAAAGGGCGGCTTTGCAGAGCGCAAGGGGAAGCAGCTTATCCCCACGCAGAACGGAGCCGCCCTTATATCAGTCTTGCCGGATATGCTCACTTCCCCGCAGCTTACCGCAGAATGGGAAAACAATCTGACGCAGATAGCAAAGGGAGCCGCAGACCCCGGCGAATTTCTGTCCGGCATTGAAGCTATGGCGCGGGAGCTTGTGCAGACACACGCCGCCGTACAGGAGGACAAAAAGAGCTTGTTCAGAGAGGAAAAGCCCTCTATCGGCAAATGCCCCCGGTGCGGTTCCCCCGTCCATGAGGGGAAGAAAAGCTACTATTGCAGCAACAGGGAATGTGCCTTTGTGATGTGGAAGAACGACCGTTTCTTTGAGGAACGCAAGACCGCTTTTTCCCCGAAGATTGCCGCCGCGCTCCTTAAATCCGGCAAGGCGAATGTGAAGAAGCTCTATTCCCCGAAAACAGGCAAGACCTACGACGGAACTGTCGTTTTGGCTGACACTGGCGGGAAATACGTCAACTACCGTATCGAAGTGCGGAAGAACTAAAAACTGGAATAGCAAGCATAGGAAGCGGGTACCCACTTCCGTAAATCCCCGTTGCGACGCTGACGCGCCGGACGGGGATTTTGCTTGTTGGGAAGTTTCCCAAACCCTCTTTTGCGGAGGGCTTCACCCTCAAATAATTTTCAAAAATCTTTGGCAGAAATGCGGGCGTACCCGTAGTAGACCATGCAGCCAAAAAATGCAGCTTATGACGCTGCCGCAGAGAAAGGAGGTTTTTCACTATGGCAAGTTTACGGGACACCGTAAAGGACTATCAAGACGAGCTTAGGGACGGTATCGCATGGGTGGCGTTCTGGAAACAGGGGCGTTCATGGAACGCGGAATATTTTCATCTTGATATGGACGATACGCTCTACCCGGAGGACAGGAGCCGGTTAGAGGAAATAAAAAGCATTGACCCCGCCGCCGTTATCTTAAACGGCTACTATTGCGGGCATTTAGGCGAGGACATGAGCCTTGACGAGCTGACCGCCGGAGTGCGCTACCACTACGAAAACAGCATGAACGACATTGACGCTTTTATCGGGGCGCATGACGACAGGCTTCCCCCGGAGGTTATCGAGGAAGCGAGGGCAGCCGCCCATGAAGCGGGGCTTCCCTTTTCCGAAAAGCCCTACCGGGACGGGGCGGATTTTAACCCCTATGTATTTGACGGGAGCATGAGCATTGAAGATTTTGAGCTTATGCACCGCATGATTGAAAAAGAAAGGAGCGAACAAATGGCAGAACCGATTTTAAGCGGCTATCTTTCCAATCTTGGAAAGTACACCGAGGGCAGACCCGCGGGCGAATGGGTGACGTTCCCCACGACTGCCGAACATCTGAAAGAAGTCTTTGACCGTATCGGGATTGACTTCAAGCACTATGAGGAATGGCATTTCACAGAATTTCAATCCACTATCCCCGGCTTGACGGAACATTTAAGCGAGTATTCCCACCCCGACGAGCTGAACTATTTAGGGAAGCTCTTGGAAATGCAGTTTGACGACGACCGGGAGAAATTCATTGCAGCCATTGAATACGGCGACCATGCCGACAGCTTACAGGACATTATCAACCTTGCACAAAACCTTGACTGCTACTGGATTTATCCGTCCGTCCACAATGAAGAAGAATACGGGCATTATCTGGTTGATGAACTGGAAGAACCGGAGCTATCCGACGAAGTGAAACGGTATTTCATGTATGAGGAATACGGGCGCGACGCTTCCATTAACGACGACGGTATGTTTACCGAAAAGGGCTATATCTACAACAACCGCAACACCTTTACAGAATGGTACGACGGGCGCGACGTTCCACAGGAATACAGGGTAACGCCGCAGCCCCCGCAGCCGGAAAGACCCGACCCGTCAAAGGTAGAAATGGACGCAGCCGCGCCGGGGCAGAGAACGGCGCAGACCGCAGAGCAGCCACAGGAGCCGCGCCCGGTTATCCCTATCGTGCTGACGAGCGAGAAGCCCGCCGAAAAGCTCAAAGAGATTACCGACCGTCTGGAACAGGGCATTGCGGAACTCTTTGACAGCGAGCGTTACCGGGAATATCTGAAAGTCATGTCAAAATTCCATAATTACAGCTTCAACAATACGCTGCTTATCGCCATGCAGAAGCCGGACGCTTCCCTTGTGGCGGGCTTTTCCGCTTGGAAGAATAATTTCGGGCGTAACGTGATGAAAGGGCAAAAGGGAATTAAAATCATTGCCCCGTCGCCGTTCAAAATCAGACAGGAAGTGGAGAAGATAGACCCACACACGCAGAAGCCCATAATCGGCAAGGACGGGAAGCCCGTCACCGAGGAAAAGGAAGTCAAGATACCCGCCTACAAGGTGGTATCTGTCTTTGACGTTTCCCAGACCGAGGGAAAGGAGCTGCCGGACATTGCGGTGGACGAGCTGACGGGCGACGTTGACCGCTACAAGGATTTTTTCGCAGCCCTTGAAAAGACTTCTCCCGTTCCTATCGCCTTTGAGAATATCGGGGGCGGCTCTCATGGCTACTACCACTTGGAGGACAAGCGCATTGCTATCAACGAGGGCATGAGCGAATTGCAGACCTTAAAGACCGCCATTCACGAAATCGCCCATGCGAAGCTGCACGACATTGACCTCAACGCACCAAAGGACGAGCAGCCCCGCGTTGACCGCCGCACCCGCGAAGTCGAAGCGGAAAGCGTCGCCTATACCGTCTGCCAACATTACGGGCTTGACACGTCGGACTACTCTTTCGGCTATGTCGCCGGGTGGAGCAGCGGGCGGGAGCTTTCCGAGCTGAAAAGTTCCCTTGAAACAATCCGCAGCGCAGCCGCCGAGATTATCAATTCCATAGACGAGAACTTAGCGGAGCTGCAAAAGGCACAGGACAAGGAGCAGACCGCCGGACAGGAGCAGCCCACCAGAGAGGGACAGGAAGCCGCACCGCAGCCGGAAGCCCCGGCAAAGGCAGATACAGCCGGGAAAGAGCAGCCGGAAGCAGCCGCACCGGGAAAATCCGGCGCACAGGAAAAGGCGGGCGCAGCCCCGAAAGAAGCCTTTACCCCGGAAACGATTTACAGAGTGCGCCGGAACCCTTACAGCGACAGCCGGGAAAACAGCCACCTCTTGCAAGCCTATGTGACACAGGAGAACGGGCGGGCGAAAATGGGCGACGTGCTTTATACGGGAACGCCGGAGAAATGCCGCGAGCTTATGGGGCAGCTCAAAAGCGGCGAGCTGACCGAGGGCGACGTAAAGCAGCTTTACGCAAAGGCACAGGAAACGGCGCAGACCGCCGGACAGGACAAGGACACCTTTTCCATTTACCAGATAAAGGGCGGGGACGAAACAAGGGACTTCCGCTTTGAGCCTTACGACCGCCTGCAGGCGGCGGGGAATGTGGTTGACAGGGCGAACTATGAGCTTGTCTATACCGCGCCCCTTGCGCCGGAAACTTCCCTTGAAGATATTTACACCCGTTTCAATATCGACCACCCCAAAGACTTTAAGGGACACAGCCTTTCCGTTTCGGACGTGGTAGTGCTTCATCAGAACGGACAGGACGCGGCGCATTTCGTTGACAGCGTAGGCTTCCGGCAAGTGCCGGAGTTTTTACAGGAGCAGAAGCAGCTTACCCCGGACGACTTGGAAACGGGCGAAACTATCAAGACACCGAGGGGGACTTTCCATGTAACCGCCATGAGCCGGGAGCAGATAGAAACCGCCGGATATGGCTTTCACCACCAGTCGGACGACGGAAAGTATCTGATTATGGGGAACGGGACGCGGGCGTTTGCCGTTGCCGCAGAGCAGCCGGAAAAGGAAAACCCGTTGAAGTACGTCGAGGACACCGTAGAGCAGAACGACAACAGCTTTGACGGTATCATCAACAACACCCCTACCGTTGACGAACTGGAAGCAAAGGTTAAGGCGGGAGAAACAATTTCCCTTGTTGACCTGGCTAACGCGGTCAAAGCCGACAGGGAGCGCGGCAAGGAAGCGAAGCCGGAAAAGAAGCCCTCTATCCGGGCGCAGCTTAGGGCTGACAAGGAAAAGGCGCAGAAGAAAAACGCAAAGCAGAAATCACAGGATTTGGAAAGGAGCTGACCCATGCCGGAACAGAGTAAATTTGAGGACGTGGATTTGTTCGCTTCCCTCAATGCGGTTATGAAGCAGAACACAGGCTTTTACCAGAGCGACTTGGAGATTGACAAGGAGATTATCGCAAAGGCGGCGGCAAGCCCCCGCAAGGAGGACAAGACCCTTTTGTGGTTCTGCCGCCCGTCCGGGACGCATTGCTTTAGGGAGCGCGACGTTTTCCTCAAAGACACCGCGCCCCACAACACATGGCGTTTCTACATGGAGCAGACGAGCGACCGCGTCCTTGCCTATGCAATCGAGCTGACGGGAACGGAGCGCGGGAAAATCAAGGGCAATCTGTACGAACTGGACTACGCTAAACATTATGAGCGCGTCAAGGAAAAGGAGCTGCCCGCCGATACGGTGAAGCTGATTTATGAGCATGGGGAACGGGAGATACCCGCCGGACAGTTTTTCAACGGCAATCCCGATTATGAGCTTGGGAAGTTTGAACGCTTTGAAGCCGTACCAAACGACCCGGACGCGCTGCAATCGCTCTTACAGGAAGAACGGCGCAGCCGGGAGCAGCTTCCACAGGGGGATTTCAAGGCGCATATCGCCGCATTGCGGGACGGGCTGATTGAAACGGAAGCGCGACGCATTGTGCGGGAAATGAAGCGGCACTATGAGCCGAACAGCCCCAACAAGACCCATTTCATGGTGGAGCTTTCCCCGGCGTTCATGCAGCTTGCAGCCACAAAGGACACTGACCGCCTTTTCTCCATGCTGCCTTACAAGACCCTTTCCTTTTCCAAAATCGAGGGCAGACATGGGACGTATGCGCTGATTGACAAGGGGGAGAACCGGGACAGGGAGATAAGGAAGCCCCGCCCCTCTATCCGGGCGCAGCTTAAAGCAGACAAGGCAAAGACCGCCCCGAAAAAGGCGGCGGCGAAAACAAAAAATCACGATTTGGAGGTGTGAACATGACAAAACTGACCGTAGAGGAAACAAACCTTTTGAGCATTTACAAGACCGGGAGCCGACAGGGGCTTATCGTCGCCATGAACGCCGCGCTGCCCTTTATGGACGGGGAAATGCGGGGCTTTGCCGCCCGTACCCTTGCCAAAGTGGAGCGCATGGGCGAAGCGGAGTTTGCGGAGCTTCCCATTTACGCCGCTGATGAAGCATGAGCGAGATTAAGCGGCTGACGCCGCCCCAGAGCCGGAAAGTCAACGCCCTTGTGCGCCGGACGTGCTGCAATTATGATAACGGGAACTGTATCTTACTGGACGACGGGGACGAGTGCGTATGTCCGCAGCTCATTTCCTATTCGCTTCTCTGCAAGTGGTTCCGGGTTGCGGTGCTTCCCGCCGACAAGTTGCTCTATGCGGAGCTTTACCAGACCGGGGACAGGAAGAAGTGTACCGAGTGCGGCGCGTTCTTTGCGTCAAGCTCCAACAGCGTCAAATACTGCCCCGACTGCCGGAAGCGTATCACCCGCAGACAAGCCGCCGAGCGCATGAGGAAAAGACGCGCCCCTGTTACGCAGTAGGCGCGGAAAATCCCTTGATTTACAGGGCTTTCCGGGCGTGAAAATCGGATAGGCGATACTTTATACCTTTACCCCCGAAAATGGCGTTCTACTGCGTAACATTCACAAAAAAAGCACCCATAAAAAGACAGGGCGCGGAAGTCATATACTGGCTTTCCGCGCCCTGTTCTTTTTTTGCCCTTATCCGCGCTCTGTTCCCTTTTCCCGTTCCGGCTGCCTGTCTGCCTGTAAAATGCTGTCAATGTTCTGCTTGATTATATCGTATTCCCGGACTTTCTTTTTCAGCTTCCCATAGTCGGCGTAAAGGGCTTCTTTCTGCGCTTGGAGGGCTTCATATTCCGATTGCAGCGCGGCGAGGTTCGGGAGCTTCGCAATGCCCGACGCTTTCAGCGACCTTGCGGCGGCTTCATGTAGGATAATCGCCTGTTCCTGTCCGGCGCGGTACTTCTCCCTGTTCCTTGCCTTGCGGTATGCGTCATAGACGGGCTTTGTCTTTTGGTAGGTGGAAACATTCTTGATAAGCACCGCCATGTCCGCAAGCCGCTTTTCCGCGTTCTTCAATGCGTCTGCCGCCTGTCCGCTTTCCGCTGCCATTTCCTCAATCCGGCTGACTAAATCCGCGTACTGTTCAATCTTGTGTTCCGTCAAGAAATTCATGGTCTTTGCCGCCTGTTTCAGATTGTGGATTTTCGCCCATTGTTCGTAGCCCTTACTCTGCGCCGCCTTGATACTGTTCTCAATGTCGATAAGCAGCGAAACGCCGCGCTGCTCTCCGGGGGCTTTCGCCGCCTTTGCCCGTCTGCCCGCTATCCGTTCCCTTATGGCTTCCTCTGTATAATCCGCGCCGAGGGTTTTAAGACGGGTGAAGCGTTCCTGTCCGGGGGCGCGGCATGATACATATTTCCCCGGCTTTATCTCATAGCCCGCCGCCTGTAACCGCTGCAACAATTCCTCAAAACTGGAAACTTGGGGGATAAGCGCGTCAACGGCAATCTTTAGCTTGCCTTTCCAACTTGTACCCGTCTTTTCTGCCTGGTACTCCGCATAGCTCTTTCCCTTGCTGCCCTTGCCGGGAACGACGACGGACAAGCCATTTTCCCGACACAGCTTGTCGCTCATGTTCCGTATGCCGTAATAGCTCCTTTTGTTGGAATTATATTTGCGGTGGTCTACGAAATTTACGGCGCAGAAAATAATGTGATTGTGGACGTGTCCTTTGTCAATGTGCGTCGTGAGTACATATTCATGCTGCCCCTTTGTTACCGCGTCGGCAAGCTGCTTTCCGATTTCATGGGCTTTCTGATAATCGACTTCCCCCGGCTCAAAGGACTGTATCAGATGAAAGGCTAAATTGTTCCCCTTTTGGAGTGCTTGGGACAAGGTATATTCAAATTCAATATCTGCCGTTTCATAGGAGCAGCCGAAAGAGGACACAAGCATTTTTCCGTCCGTCTTGTCCGGGTTTTCGATATAGTCAAGGGCTTTGCTTAGAGTGCTTTTAATAGGCTTAATCTTTGTAACCGCCATATCTCCGCAAGCACCCCCTTTATTTCCTCTATGTCCTCTTGGTATGCGTTCCCCGTCGCGTTCACGCGGCGGGCTATCTGGTTGACGTTGACACCGATTTTCTGTATCTCTGCGGTCATTGCCTTTATATCGGCGTGGTCTATCTGAATGATATACCCGTCAATGGCAATCTTCCGCAGATATGCCGCCATGTTCCGGGTGGGAACGAGCTTCATTTTTTCCAGTATTAAATCCCGTTCCGCTTCCGTCACTCTGAATTTGATTTGCACCGTCCTTTTCCGTCCGTCCATTGCTTCGCTCCTTTCCTTTCCGTTCCGAGGGTTTGGGACACTTCCCAACAAGCAATTTTCAACCGACGCGCCGCAGCGCGGGAGGGGGAAAATACGGAAGTGGGTACCCGCTTCCTATGCTTGCTATGAATATTTTTATCCCTTATGCCCTTATGCCTTACTACGGAGCTATGCCCGGTTTTGCCAAACTTACGCAAAAGAAAAACGCTGCAATCCTCAAAAAAGATTACAACGCTCTCTATACCCTGTTCACTTGTGACGGACACCTCTTATCTGCCCTCTGTTTCGACTTCCGCTATCTCCTTTGCCGTTGCGCTCACAATCCGTATGCCCTTATCGCTCATACCGTCAAGGAGCGCGTCAAGCTGCCGCCGCTGCGTGTTCTTTTCCGGCGGCGTTTCCAAAAGGAACTGGTCTACGGATATATTGTAGCGGAGCATAAGCTCAAAGAAAATCTGTAAACTTGGGTGCTGCCCGTTGTTCTCAATGTTTGCAAGGTAACGCGGGAAAATATACATTTCGTCGCTTACTTTCTTGCGGCTCTCTTTGCTCTCTTTCCGCGCGTTCTTTATTGCTTGCCCAAAAGCCTTGAAGTCGTACTTTTCTACTGGTCTTTTTGCCATATTCATTCACCCAGTTACATTTTACTGTTCCCCTTTCTTCTTGGACATGTCTATATACTTCCTATAACGAACCTAAATAGTGACTATTTCTGCACTTGCTATTATTCGCTATACCGTATATAATTATACTGATAAACTTTGAAGAAAGGACGGGTGGCTTATGGAATATATGTCTTGTGCAGAAGCAGCGGGCAAATGGGGCATTTCAGAAAGACGGGTGCAGAAACTTTGTGATGGGGAGCGCATACCGGGCGTTTCAAAATTTGGTAGTATGTGGCTGATACCAAAGGACGCGGAAAAGCCGACTGATAGACGCAGAAAGGAGTTTCAACATGAATAATGTTTTAATTATCGAAGATGATAAAGAAATTTGCGCTATGATAAAAGACCATCTGGAAAAGTACAATTATCAAGTCTTCTTCACACTTACTGGTGCAAATGCGATTGAACGCATAAAAGAATTATCCCCGGATTTAATTATTTTAGATTTAATGCTTCCCTTTATCAGTGGAGATGAGTTAATTAGAAATATCAGAAAATTTTCAGACGTACCTGTAATTGTTGTTTCTGCAAAAAGTTTAACATTCAACAAAGTCGAACTGCTACGCTTGGGTGCTGATGACTATTTAACAAAGCCGTTTGATTTGGACGAATTCAAAAAGATACTCCCAATCTTTGTTTGACCTTTGGAGAACTTTCCATTAATACATCTTCAAAAATAGTTACTGTTGCAGACGAAATTATTGTGCTTACAGCAAAAGAGTATCAACTTGTAGAACTACTGGCGAAATATCCTGATAAAGTTTTTTCTAAGCAAAATCTTTATGAAAGTATTTGGCAAGAACCATTTGCAAGGGATAATGATGTCATTAACACACATATAAGTAACTTACGAAAAAAATTAAAGGGCGAAGGCTGCCGAATTAAGACCATATGGGGCTTGGGTTACCGATTTGCAAAGTGAGCTTTAGATAATCTTTAGCTTTACCTTTAGATTATTCAAGGAATTGTCTGCGATACTAAATAACAAGAAAGGAGTCCTGCAAATATGAACGTAACAGTTTTTGAAGCTATCAACATCACAAAAAAGTATCGCAATACACTAGCCCTAAATCAAGTATCTATGTCTGTAATGCAAGGAGATATTTATGGGTTTATCGGAGAAAACGGTGCCGGTAAAACAACAATGATTCGTTTACTAACCGGACTGGCAGAACCTACTACTGGCAAAATTGCTTTATTCGGTGAAAGCAATAAGAAACTTGCAAAGCAGCGTGATCGCATTGGCTGTATTATTGAGAGCCCTTCTCTTTATCTTGATATGACAGCCTATGAAAATTTGGAGGTACAACGTTTGCAACGCGGTATTCCAGGAAAAGGTTGCATTGATAATGCTTTAGCATTAGTTGGTTTGAAAGATACCGGAAAGAAAAAAGCAAAAGATTTCTCTTTGGGTATGCGGCAGAGACTAGCTCTCGCAATCGCTTTGCTTGGGAATCCTGAATTTCTCGTACTAGATGAACCAATTAACGGACTAGACCCTACTGGAATTATCGAATTAAGAAACTTACTCAAAAGACTAAATAAAGAACGTGGAATCACTATTTTGATTTCAAGTCACATTCTCACGGAACTTCATCAATTAGCAAATAGATATGGTATCTTACATGAGGGGAAACTTTTACAGGAAAT
>OHCH01000273.1_pt1 | contig 14096 bp, 10 predicted proteins | sample 1566771 | NCBI WGS metagenome assembly OHCH01 (sample SAMEA3879501, study PRJEB24766) | human gut metagenome | biome: human-associated habitat; feature: feces | place: USA | collected 1985/1987
AGAGGGAAAATCGAGAAAATGAGTGAACCTGTACAGGTTTACACTGCTTGCCGATTTGTGAGCGTAAGCGAATATGCTGTTATTCCCAGAATTGAGCTTATTATACAGGTTTTCGATATTTTATTTATTCAATAGAAACTAAAATTAAGCGAACGCTCACTTTTTCGTTGAATTTATTTGCGATAATGCTATAATTAACATAATGGGACTTTTTAGATAAAAGTTTTCTGCGAAAGGATTGGTAACTCTATGGATGTTAGTTATAAAAGGCTTTGGAAACTGTTGATTGATAGAGATATGAAGAAAAAAGATTTGGCTGAGAAAGCGAATCTCAGTAATTATACAATCAACAAAATGAATAAAGGCGAAAATGTAAATACAGATACCTTGGTAAAAATCTGTGGGGCATTGAATTGCAGGATTGAAGATATTATGGAAGTTGTTCCAGATGAAAAATGATGCTGTGATTATTATAGGACAGCAACTATGGTATTGTTTGTATTGTAAAAATTCAGGAGATTAGGTATGGAACTAATTAATAATACAACTAAAACATTGCGAGATGATTTAGCCGTTGAGATAAAACAAGGCAGTAGACTTTCTGTTGCAGCAGCCTGCTTTTCTATCTATGCTTTCCAGGAATTGAAAAAGGAACTTCAGGGAATAGACGAACTAAGATTCATTTTTACATCACCGACTTTTACAACGGAGAAGGCAAAAAAAGAGAAGAGAGAATTTTATATTCCAAGACTAAGCCGAGAACGCAGCTTGTATGGAACAGAATTTGAAGTCAAGCTGAGAAATGAACTTACACAAAAGGCGATTGCAAAAGAATGTGCTGAATGGATTCGGAAAAAGGTTACTTTCAAATCGAATGTAACCAATGAAAATATGATGGGCTTCATCAACCTGGATGATAAAAACTATATGCCGATTAATGGCTTTACCACGGTTGATCTGGGATGTGAACGTGGCAATAACGCTTACAACATGGTTCAAAAAACCGAAGCTCCATTCTCAACCGCATATATAGACTTGTTCGATAATCTTTGGAATGACAGCTCAAAATTACAGGAGGTCACTGATGAAGTCATTGAGAATATTACAGCTGCTTATAATGAAAACTCTCCCGACTTCATTTATTTCGTGACACTTTATAATATCTTCAGCGAGTTTCTGGAAGATGTCTCTGAAGATCATTTACCGAACGAGGCTACTGGATTTAAAGAAAGCAAGATATGGTCCATGCTTTACAACTTCCAGAAGGATGCTGTTCTTGCGATTATCAGCAAACTTGAAAAGTTTAATGGCTGTATCCTTGCTGATAGTGTAGGTCTTGGTAAAACATTTACCGCTTTGGCTGTTATCAAATATTACGAGAATAGAAATAAATCCGTGCTCGTCCTCTGTCCGAAGAAGCTAACAAACAACTGGAATACCTATAAAGACAACTATGTGAATAACCCGATCGCATCTGATCGCTTGCGCTATGATGTCCTCTATCATACAGATTTGAACCGTACCCATGGTAAGTCCAATGGCCTGGATTTGGATAGGCTGAACTGGAGTAATTACGATCTTGTTGTGATTGATGAATCTCACAACTTCCGTAATGGTGGCAAACTGTCAGGTGAAGATAACGAAAAAGAAAATCGCTATTTGAAGCTGTTGAATAAAGTTATCCGCAAAGGCGTGAAAACAAAGGTTTTGATGCTGTCTGCAACTCCGGTCAATAACCGTTTTAATGACTTGAAAAATCAGCTTGCTCTTGCTTACGAAGGCAATACCGATCTGATTGATGATAAACTGAATACAACAAAAAGTATTGATGATATTTTTAAGAATGCTCAGAGAGCCTTTAACACTTGGAGTAAATGGAACCCAGCAGACAGAACAACAGAGAATCTCTTGCGGATGTTAGATTTCGACTTTTTTGAAGTTCTGGATTCTGTGACGATTGCACGTTCCAGAAAGCATATCCAAAAATATTATGATACTTCTGATATTGGCACCTTCCCTACCAGGCTGAAACCGATATCCCTTAGACCGCCGCTTACCAGCCTGAAGAAGGCAATCAATTACAATGAAATCTATGAGCAGCTGACACAGCTGTCGTTGTCAATTTATACGCCTACTCATTTTATTCTGCCGAGTAAAATGGAGAAGTATGCGGAACTGTACGAAGATAACAAGGTCAATGTCGGCTTTACTCAGGCAAACCGAGAGCAAGGTATCCGTCGCTTGACCGCAATCAACCTAATGAAGCGAATGGAAAGTTCTGTTCATTCCTTTAACCTTACACTGAAGCGAATCTACAGCCTGATAGATTCAACTATTCATAGTATTGATACTTATGATAAGACTTCCTCTGTGAAACTTGAACTGACGGATATTTCTGATATTGATGAGTTTGACAGTGAAGATCAAAACGGCGACGAGCTGTTTACCTTTGGCAAAAAAGTAAAAATTGATATTGGAGATATGGATTACAAATCCTGGAGAGATAGCCTTGCAAAGGATCGTGATACCCTTGAACTTCTGACACTGATGGTTGGAGATATTACACCTGAGTATGACTCCAAGCTTCAAGAACTATTCAGAGTAATCAAAAATAAGCTGGAGCACCCTATCAACGAGGGCAACAAGAAAATTATTATCTTCACTGCTTTTGCAGATACAGCTCAGTATTTGTTCGATAACGTGAGTGAGTATGTGAAGGAGAATTTCGGACTGAACACTGCAATGGTATCCGGTTCTGTAGAGGGACGCACTACCGTTCCGAAGCTGAAAAGCGATTTGAATACGGTATTGACTTGTTTCTCTCCAATATCTAAGGACAAGCATCTGCTTATGCCGAATGATAAAACAGAGATTGATTTTCTGATTGCGACTGACTGTATTTCTGAAGGACAGAACTTGCAGGACTGCGATTATCTGATTAACTATGACATTCACTGGAACCCTGTTCGTATTATTCAGCGCTTTGGTCGTATTGACCGTATTGGCAGTAAGAACGCCTTTATTCAGCTTGTGAATTTCTGGCCGGATGTAACTCTTGATGAATACATTGACCTGAAGGCAAAAGTCGAAACCCGTATGAAGATTGTTGATATGACCGCAACGGGTGACGATAACCTTTTGAGTGATGAAGAAAAAACAGATTTGGAATACCGCAAGGCACAGCTGAAGCGCTTGCAGGAAGAAGTGGTGGATATTGAAGATATGTCTACCGGTATTTCTATTATGGATCTGGGGCTGAATGAATTCCGTATGGATTTGCCGGATTTGCGAAGGTGGAGCAGTCGGACCTGTTTCTGCACCCGGATATTGATAAAGCTCCCTTTGGACTTCACTCGGTAGCTGCTGCTTCGGAAGAAACACCGGCAGGCGTTATCTATGTTTTGAAGAATCGTTCCAACAGTGTAAACATTGATAATCAAAACCGCTTGCACCCGTTCTATATGGTTTACATCAGCAACGATGGCGAAGTGATTTGTGACCATCTTTCTCCAAAGCAGATGTTGGATAAGATGCGTTTCCTTTGTAAAGGAAAAACAGAGCCTATTCCAGAGCTGTATCGCCAATTCAATAAGGAAACTCGTGACGGACGAAATATGTCTGAGTTCTCTAAGCTGCTGGGTGACGCCATTGCATCTATCATTGAGGTCAAGGAAGAAAGCGATATTGACAGCTTTTTAGGCGGCGGTCAGATGAGTTTCCTTACAAATGAAATTAAGGGATTGGATGACTTTGAATTGATATGCTTCCTGGTTGTCCGATGACATAGAAAGTGAGGTGGAATCATGCTTGGCTTGCCAAAAGCTACCGAATTAAGCAAGCAGCTTCCGAAGAATGCAATCTATGCGAAGTTCCAGATGAACACCGCAGAGAAAGCAAAAATTGATGCCGATATTTCAAGAATCACCATTGTCAATGAAGTATCAGCTGAAAAAGTTCATATTGCTGCTGGTGATCAGGTCAAATCTTTTTTCGTTCTTCTGGTCGCTTTGAAAAAGAAAGATTTCGACGATAAGACAATCATCACCATATCAAAGCTGATACCACAGAATATGCTGTTGGTGCTGGAGTGTGGCGATGAAGCAAAGCTTGCCACCTACCACACCAAGCTGATGCAGACAGAATGGAAACGAAAAGAAGAACTGTCTGTTGAACTAAAGGGGTTGAATCTGGATGCTGTTTGGGAAAACATCATCATTCAGATTGGCGGTATCACGGTAGATCAGGGAAACACCCTGGATGAACAGATCGCAGTCGATGAACAGCGAATGAGGATTCAGAAGGAACTCGACCGCTTGACCAAACAGGCTAAGAACGAAAAGCAACCTAAGAAAAAATTTGAACTGGTGCAGAAAATGAACCGGCTAAAAAAGGAACTGGAGGAAATCTAAATGGACAAACTCAAAATGCACACGCCCAACAAGGCGGATGAAAATTTCAAAAAGCTGGCGGAAATGTTCCCCAATGCTGTGACAGAAACGATTGACGAAAATGGCGAGGTTGTTCGTGCCATTGATAAGGATGTGTTGATGCAGGAAATCTCCTGCACGGTGGTGGATGGCAATGAGGAACGCTACCAGTTCACTTGGCCGGACAAGAAGAAGTCCGTTCTTCTTGCCAATGCACCAATCAACAAAACCCTCCGCCCTTGCCGTGAGGAAAGCGTGGATTTTGACACCACCGAAAATCTTTATATTGAGGGTGATAACCTGGATGCTCTCAAACTTTTGCAAGAAACATATCTTGGAAAAGTTAAACTGATTTTCATTGATCCACCGTATAACACAGGTAAGGACTCTTTCTTATATAATGATAATTTTTCTGTCGATATTTCTGATTATGCTAACCTGGCTGGACAATATGATGAGGATGGTAATCTGCTTTTTGATTTACGAGTAAACAATGAATCTAATGGTAGATTCCATAGCGATTGGCTCAATATGCTTTATCCTCGATTGAAAATTGCCAAAGATCTAATGTCCGATGATGGTGCGATTTTTATTAGTATTGATGATAATGAGCTGGACAATCTTAAAAAGATTTGCGATGAAATTTTCTCTGCACAGAATTTTGTTAACATCATTTCTGTTAAGTTGAAAAATATAGCGGGGGCATCTGGCGGCGGAGAAGACAAGCGATTAAAGAAAAATATGGAGTACATTCTTGTCTATGCTAAGAACTATTCAGCTTTGCAGCCGTTTGAAAATGTTTATACTGTTACTCCAATCAGTGAACTTGTTGAACAGTACCGTCAAGAAGGAGTTAGCTGGAAGTACACTACGGCTCTTGTGAACCCGGGAGAGAAGGAATATATTGGCTCTACTGTAGACGGAGAAGGTTCTGAAATTAAAATTTATAAAAGAGTTAATTTTTCTATTCAGTCAATTGGACAAATCATGAAGAATGAAGGGTTGACCGAAGCTGAGTCTTACGCAAAGTATGCTCACTGCATTTTTCAGACCGCTATGCCTCAGAGTTCTATCAGACCAAGAGTAATGAAAAAGGTACAAGAACTTGGCATTAAGAATGAACTCTTTTCGATTGAGTATGTTCCACGTTCTGGTAGAAACAAAGGACAACTTTATGAGCAGTTTTATAGAGGAGAAAACTTCCGCCTTTTTGCTTGGCTTAAAGATGTATCAGACGAGGTTGATGGAGTTCTTTGTAAGAAGGATTTGCAAGGAACATTCTGGGATTTTGTCGGTGAAACAAAGAACTTAACAAAAGAAGGAAAAGTTCCTTTCCCAAATGGGAAAAAGCCTCTTAAAATGCTTAAGCAAATTCTTACTATGCAATCAGCGAAAGATTCTATCATTTTGGATTTCTTCTCTGGGTCTGCAACAACAGGACACGCAACAATGCTTGCCAATGCTGATGATGAAGGAAACAGAAAATTCATTATGATTCAGCTACCTGAAGAAACACCAGTAGATTCTGATGAAAGGAAAGCAGGTTTCTGCAACATTTGTGAATTAGGAAAAGAAAGATTAAGAATCGCTGGCAGAGAGATTAAAGAGGAACGTGGTTTTACTGCGCAGAATATTGATATAGGATTCCGTGTTTTAAAATGCGATACCTCCAACATGAAAGATGTCTACTATAGCCCTGCTGATTTTGATATGAACCTGCTGGATCTGATGGCCGACAACATCAAGGAAGACAGAACACCGGAGGATCTGCTGTTCCAGGTGATGCTGGATTTGGGTGTTGAACTTTCCAGCAAAATCGAAGAAACCACCATTGCCGGCAAAAAGGTCTTTGATGTAGCGGACGGCTTCTTGATTGCCTGCTTTGATAAGGATGTCAATGAGGAAACTATCAAGGCAATCGCACAGAAGCAGCCGTACTACTTTGTGATGCGTGACAGCTCGCTGGCAAACGATAGTGTTGCTACCAACTTTGAGCAGATTTTTGCAACCTACAGTCCTGACACAGTAAGGAAGGTGCTTTGATATGGCTGAGAAAAAAGAACTACCGATTCGCAGCTCGGCAGCAGAATATCTGACTTTCGTGGCTTCCACCGGGGAGAGCGATGCCAGCTTTGAAATGCGGTATGAGGACGAAAATATCTGGCTGACCCAGAAAATGATGGCAGCGCTGTATGATGTAACCAAGCAGACAATTTCCCAGCATATCAATCGAATCTATGCAGACGGCGAGCTGACACCAGAGGCAACTGTCAAGAAATACTTGACAGTTCAAACCGAGGGAAATCGACAGGTCAGCCGAAGCCAGGACCACTACAATCTTCAAATGATCATTGCCGTAGGCTTTAAAGTGAACAATCAGCGGGCGGTGCAGTTCCGCAAGTGGGCAGGACAAATCGTAAAAGACCATACCATTCAGGGCTGGACAATGGACTTGGAACGGCTGAAAAAAGGTCATATGTTCACAGACGAATATTTTGACCGCCAGTTGCAGCAGATTCGGGAAATCCGTCTGTCGGAACGGAAGTTCTATCAGAAGGTAACGGATCTATATGCAACAGCCTTTGATTATGACAAAAATGCAAAAACCACCCGTCTGTTCTTCCAGACGGTTCAGAACAAAATGCACTTTGCCGTTCATCGCCATACAGCAGCAGAACTGATTGTGGAGCGTGCTGACGCAAATAAGGAACACATGGGATTGACTACCTGGGAGAACGCTCCGGATGGAAAAATTCTGAAAGCCGATGTGACGATTGCAAAAAACTATCTGAGCAAAGAAGAAATGAATTATTTGGAACGGATTGTATCGTTGTATCTGGATTATGCAGAGCTGCAAGCCGAGCGAAAAATCCCTATGAGTATGGAGGATTGGGCAAAGCGCCTGGACGGTTTCCTGGAGTTTAATGGAAATGAACTGCTCACAGGTCCAGGAAAAATCAGTGCAGAGCAGGCCAAACTCCATGCGGAAACGGAATACGAAAAGTACCGTATTATTCAGGATCGCCTGTATGAGAGCGACTTTGACCGTTTTCTTATGTTGGAACAGGAGGTGCGCCCGGAAGATGAAATTTAACTTTAAGATACAGCAATACCAAACCGATGCCGTCGATGCGGTTGTAAAGGTGTTCCAAGGACAGGGATACCATGACAAAATCAGCTATATCCGAGATTTGGGCAAAAAGCAGGAAAATCAGCAGATGCGATTGAATGTGGATATGGATCAGCAATATTCCCTTGATATGGGAGAAGCACATCAGCTCAACATCTACGATATGGATGATGATACCGGTTACAAGAATGAAGTGATTGAGCTGTCTGATGAACAGCTGTTAATCAATATTCAAAAGCTCCAGAGCCAGAATAATATTAAGCAGTCCAAAGCACTGGTAAAGGATTTAGGCAGATGCAGCCTTGATATCGAAATGGAGACCGGAACCGGTAAGACCTATGTGTATATCAAGACTATGTTCGAACTGAACAAAAAATATGGTTGGAGCAAATTCATCGTTGTTGTGCCTTCTATTGCCATTCGTGAGGGTGTCAAAAAGACTTTTGAAATTACCGCTGATCACTTTATGGAGCATTACGGCAAAAAGGCTCGCTTCTTCGTCTACAACAGTTCCAACCTGAATCAGTTGGATAATTTTTCTTCCAGCTCCGGCATCAATGTAATGATTATCAATACGCAGGCGTTTGCTTCTTCCCTGAAAGAAGATGGCAGAAGCAAAGAAGCTCGTATTATTTACTCTAAGCGTGATGAATTTGGCTCTCGCCGTCCGATTGATGTTATCAAGGCAAACAGACCGATCATTATTCTGGATGAACCGCAGAAAATGGGTGGAGCTGTTACCCAGAAAGCACTTAAGAATTTTAACCCACTGTTTACCTTGAACTATTCCGCAACCCACGCCGTGCAGCATAATACCGTTTATGTGCTGGATGCGCTGGATGCGTTTAATAAACGCTTGGTTAAGAAAATTGAAGTTAAGGGATTTGAAGTAAAGAACTTCCGTGGAACAGACAGCTATATGTTCTTAGAACAGATTGTTCTTTCTTCTAAGAAACCTCCGATGGCTCGTATCGAACTGGAAATCGGTTATAACAAGTCTATTAACCGTGAGACCCGTGTGCTTGGCGTTGGCGATGATCTTTACTATGTATCTCAGGAAATGGAGCAGTACAAGGGATATACAATCTCAGATATAGACCCGTTCCGTGGAACTGTTACCTTTACCAATGGCGAGGTCATTCAAACCGGTGAGGTTTCCGGTGATGTATCCGAGTCGGATATGCGAAGAATCCAGATTCGTGAAACCATTCTTTCGCATTTTGAGAAGGAAGAAAAGCTGTTCAATATGGGAATTAAGTCTCTTTCCCTATTCTTTATTGATGAAGTTGCCAAGTATCGTCAATATGATGCGGATGGTAACGAGGTTCTTGGAGAATATGGACAGATGTTTGAGCAGGAATATCTGAATGTGCTGAACGAGTACATTACGGTATTTGATACACCTTATCAGAAATATCTGAAATCAACTTGCAGTGATGTTTCTGCCGTACACAAAGGTTATTTCAGTATTGATAAAAAGACCGGTCACAGTATTGACAGTCAGCTGAAGCGTGGCAGTGAATTTTCGGATGATATTTCTGCCTATGATTTGATTTTGAAAAATAAGGAGCGTTTGCTTTCTTTTGAAGAGCCGACTCGCTTTATTTTCTCTCACTCCGCACTGCGTGAAGGTTGGGATAACCCAAATGTTTTCCAGATCTGTACGCTGAAACATTCTGACAGCCAGACAGCAAAGCGTCAGGAAGTTGGGCGTGGTCTGCGTCTTTGTGTAAACCAACATGGTAACCGTATGGACGCCGAAAGCTGTGGTGACAGTGTTCACGATATCAATATGCTGACGGTTATTGCCAGTGAAAGCTATAAAGGCTTTGTTGCCAATCTCCAGAGTGATATTAAGACAGTTCTTTATGATAGACCTACTACAGCAAGCAGTGAATACTTTAATGGTAAATATGTCAAGGTGGATGGAACACCGATACTTATAGATAAAAATGCAGCAGATACCATTGAGTTCTATCTGATCAGCAATGGTTATGTCGATATGAAGCGTAAGGTTACAGACAAGTACCGCACCGATGTGAAGATGGGCACAGTTGCTCCATTACCGGAAGAAATTCAGCCAATGGCAGAAGGTATTCATACTTTGATTCAATCTGTTTACGATGACAGTGTTCTTAAGGATATGTTTACCGATGGTCACGAAACAAAGGTGAAAGACAATCCGCTGAATGATAACTTTGCGAAAGCTGAATTTCAGGCATTGTGGAAGCAAATCAACCACAAATACGCTTATACTGTCGAGTTTGACAGCGATGAGCTGATTCGTAAGTCCATTGACCACATCAATGAAAAATTATTTGTTTCTGAATTGCAATACACCACAACAATTGGTCGTCAAAAGGCAGAAATGAATGAACATGAAGTTGGTCGTGGTGCATCGTTTACTGGTGAAAAGACAAGGACTCAGACTTTGAAACATGCACAGACCAGTCAAATTAAGTATGATCTTATTGGTAAGATTGCAGAGGGTACTGTCCTGACCCGTAAAACAGTAGCTGCTATTTTGAAAGGCTTACGAGCAGATAAACTCTATATGTTTAAGAACAATCCGGAAGAGTTTATATCCAAGGTAATTAAGCTTATTAAAGAACAGAAAGCCACAATGATCGTGGAACATATTTCTTATGACCAGATCGAAGGCGAGTATGACAGTACTATTTTTACAGCTGAAAAGAGTGCACAGACCTTTGATAAGGCGTTCCGAGCAACCAAGGCAATTCAGGACTATGTGTTTACAGATGGTTCTGCTGAAAAGAGCATAGAACGTCGTTTTGTAGAAGATTTGGATGCTGCACAAGAGGTTTGTGTCTACGCAAAACTTCCGAAAGGATTTCATATTCCTACTCCGGTAGGTAACTATTCTCCTGACTGGGCGATTGCTTTCTATGAAGGTATGGTAAAACACATTTTCTTCGTTGCTGAGACAAAGGGTACTATGGATAGCTTAAATCTCAGACCGATTGAGCAGGCAAAAATTTCATGTGCTAAAAAGCTGTTCAATGAAATGTCTACAAGCAAAGTGAAATATCATGATGTAGACAGCTACCAGAATCTGCTGAATGTGATGAAGTCATTGTAGATTTATTGGTAGATACCATTTATAGCTGTTTGCGAAAAAAAGTTATCATTTGCTTGAGGAAGAACGGAAAGTATATTAGATTAGGCGACCAATAGTGTGATTGGTCGCCTAATTTTATCACGCTATGAAGTTGTTTACTCAGCAAAAATCAGCTCTTTAAGGACGATTTCCTCTGCACGGTTGCGGATATTGTTCATAGCTCTGACCCATGCCATCTGATCCGGTGCTTTCAGATGTTCGCTAATGCCCCCTGTCTCTGCCAGATGCGTTACAAGCAGGTCGAATTTATTTCGAGCCTGAGTGTCAATGTTTGCAAGATAGCTATACAGCTTTCCGATGAGAATAAGGTCATTGTAGAACATAGGATGATATTCTTTCAGATATTGCTGATGCTTTCTGCCCCAGGTACCGATGGTGTGATTTTCTTCTTCCGGAATGACCAGACACGGCAGATAATAATCTCCGTGCAGTTCATACCAAATACCGTTGTTGTTATCGTAGATGTATTTTTCCATAGTGTTAACCTCCATGTATTACTTGAAATAAATAGTATCGAGTAGCTTGCGAGTGTATCCATTTGTAGCCAATGGGTATTAAGCTTTGAAATTTTTCAACTTATCGGATATTTACGAAGTACTGATGCATAAATCAGTAATTTGGCTACATCGGCATTATTCCAAGGATAATGACCAGATAGAAAATCAAGTCATTTCGGGATAAAAACGGGTGAGGTGAATCAACAGTTCGTGGCTACAAGTTGGCTACAAAGTTCATAAAGACTCTTTGTAAAGCGTGGAATGTGTGGAATATTTGCATAAAAAGCGTACTTTTAGTGCGTAAAATCACGAGAAATTAAGGTCTGGCACTCGAGTGGGAATAATTTCAGAGGCCCGGAAAAGCCTGATATGACTGGGTTTTTGAGGGGTTAAGGCCCTTTGTGGCAACGAAATGGCAACATTTTTTCATAATTCATAAAAATAGAGCGAACTGATTAAATCAAAATCAGTTCGCTCTATTTTTATTTTATTTCAAAACACGGTGTCCATTATACAACCACTGTATTTCCTAAGGAAGAAATTTGCGACAGCTCTCCATCTGTAATCAGATAGGCTTCCCCACATATTTTTTCAATGCCATTATCCAAATAAAGGTAACTTCCGTCTACCAGGGTATAAAACGCTTTCCCCCGACTATCTGGATATGCAATATCTTCCATTACGCGCAGTCCATCAAGCATATCATGTTTTATCATTTGGTAGTGAGGGAGAATCATCTTTTTCGTCAGAGCAAGACCAGGAAGATATTTCTGGTATGCAGCATCTATTGCCTCACCTGCTAAGTCCGGGTGGGCATAGACCACCTCAGCACAATTCATCGAGCCTGCGCTGATTCCAATGAGTACCCCGCCAAAGGATTGCAAGAGGTTTTTTAAACCAACTTGTGCGAAAAAACGATTTTGCGTCGAAACATGACCTCCTGCCAAGATTATCAATTCAGCACCGCTTACCAAATCAGCTGCATCCTCTTGATTTTTGCTGTCCAGAATCGTAAATTGGCTAAAATCAAAGCCGGCGGAGAGGAACGCTGCTTGAATTGATTTTGCAAATCGCTCTGTCTTTTCATGGTGTACAGGGTCAGAGCAGACAAATACCGCTTTACATGGATTCGGCACACAATGTTTGAGGGCATCAAGGAACCCGTTTGCCGGATTGATCTCCTCAGTATTTGGAATCAAAAGACTACTTGTTAAGAACCATTTCATTTGCTGTATCTCCTATCTTGTTCCCTCACAGAGAAATCCCCCAGATACAGAATAAACCTCATATAAACATACTGCCGTGATAAAACTGCAAATCCTGCATCATACGTTCAAATCCCTTCGCTTTATTTATCCCAAGAATATCATCTTTACTCCCATCTGTCAAAGAAGCCGGGCAAAAACTTTCTCGATTCATAAAATTTTTTCAAAAAACAGTTGTATATTTCCTTCCGTTCGGTTATGATATAAATACTAATTTAGATTTTTATCCTTTATATACTCAGGAAGGGGAATGGAAAGCTATGGCGCGAAAAGCCTATTCCGAACAGGAACGGGAGCAGGTGCGGACCGCTCTGCTGACCACTATGCTCCAGTGCATCGTGGACCGTGGGCTGATCCACAGCAGCATTGATGTCCTGTGCAAACAGGTAGGCATCTCCAAGACCTTTTTCTACACCTTTTTTCCTTCTAAAGAAGAGCTTGTATTGGAGGCTCTGCGCTACCAGCAGCCCAAACTGCTGCAATATGCCCGCCGGCTGATGGAGGATTCTACACTCAACTGGCAGGAGAGTGTCCGCACCTTTTTGGAGACCTGCGTATATGGTGAGAAAAAAGGCATCGCCGTACTTTCCATCGAAGAGGAACAGGAGATTTACCGCTGCCTTTCTCAAGAAAATTTCCAAACCTTCCGTAACGACCAGACCAAACTATTCCGCGATTTGCTGGAGATTTTCGGTCTTTCTGCCGACCACATCGACCCACGACTATTTGGCAACCTGTCGCTGTCGATGATGATGGTCTACAAAGCAATCCCAAACACCATGCCCTTCCTGTTTCCAGAGCTGGCAGAGGACATGGTAGAATTTCAAATCAACGCCCTGCTGGATGCAATGCAGCGGGCAAAAGAAAGCGGAAACAGAGTGAAAGAAGATGTGCAGAAATAATCAACACACCCTGATAAGGGTACAATCCGACCCAATCGTACCGTTCCAGAAAAAAGCCGATTGCTTAAAATCGGCTGCTGGTTCTGTGCGGCTTTTTTGCCCTGCGTCAGCCTGTCCTTATGACAGTGCGGCGCAGGGTTTTTTTATTATCTGAAATTCGTATCCATGCAACACCAGCAGACTTAATGGATTCAACCTCAAAAATCATTCAAAAAGGAGAAAAGAATATGCCTACAACCGAATGGATGACAAAATACAAAGCGCTCAAGGACAAACTGAACTGCAAAATTGACCTGGAATCCTATTTTACCGAAAAGGTCATCGGCAAGATGGCAGTGGATGTGCTGGACATCGGCGCTGTCCACTTTCCTACCGGAACGCTCTTTGCCTGTGACCCTCTGGTCGAGCTGGAGGATGCCCGACCGTTTATTCAGACCATCCCTGCCGGAAGTTACCCGGTGAAAATCTGCGTAGTCCCCAGTAAAACCTACGGCGACCGCTACGCCTGTGTCAAGGTGGAGGTCAGCCAGGAAAAGCCTGTCCGCTATGAGCTGGGCATGGTGGGCAACGAGGAGTTGGACACGGCGCTGGGAGATGACGACTACTTCGGTTTCGGCGTGGATGCCGGGATGGGGTGTATTGCGGACATCCAGACCCAGGCGGCCTTCAAGGCATACTGGGCCAAGCGTTTAGAAGAAGACCCGGACATCGACCCCTACAACGACCTGTTCTGCGA
>OHCH01000294.1_pt1 | contig 12300 bp, 11 predicted proteins | sample 1566771 | NCBI WGS metagenome assembly OHCH01 (sample SAMEA3879501, study PRJEB24766) | human gut metagenome | biome: human-associated habitat; feature: feces | place: USA | collected 1985/1987
TTGGAGACGATGACCGCGCCGTTGAAACAGCCGCAAAAGTAGGCGATCACCGCCACCATAAGGATGCCGAGGGGGTCTGGCCCTGTGACGGCATTGGGATCCAGATAGAAGGAATCCAGCATCGTCTTACCCCTCCTTCTCGCCCCGCTGGCGGATGGAGAGGGTGATAGGCGTGCCCTCCAGGCCAAAGGTGTTCCGCAGGCAGTTCTCCAGATACCGCTGGTAGGAGAAGTGGAACAGATCGGCACGGTTGACAAAGATGACAAACGTGGGGGGCTTGGAACTTGCCTGTGTGATATAGTAGATCTTCAGGCGCTTGCCCTTGTCAGACGGCGGCTGCTGCAGTGCCACTGCCTCTGCCAGGATCTCATTGAGAACGCCGGTTGCAATACGCAGTGTCTGATTTTCGCGCACCATGTCGATCATCTCAAACAGCTTATTCATACGCTGTCCGGTCAGTGCGGATACGAACACGAACTCCGCATACGGAATAAAGGACAGAACGGTCTTAATCTTATTGGTGTACTCATAAATAGTCTTATCGGTCTTATCGATCGCATCCCATTTATTTACCACGATGATAATACCTTTTCCACGCTCATGTGCGATACCGGCAATCTTTGCATCCTGCTCGGTTACTCCCTCTTTCGCGTCGATAACCATCAGAACCACATCAGCTCTCTCAACCGCCGTTACAGTACGGATGATGCTGTAGCGCTCCAGCTCCTCCTTGATCTTGCTCTTGCGGCGCAGACCTGCCGTATCGATAAAGACATACTCGGTACCGTTGCGGACAATCTCTGTATCGACCGCATCGCGGGTCGTACCGGCGATATCCGATACGATGACGCGGTTCTCGCCCAGAAGCTTATTTATAATAGAAGATTTACCTACGTTTGGTTTTCCGACAATCGCCACTCTCGGACGGTCATCCTCTTCCTCGTCGCCGCTTCCCTCCGGGAAATGTGCCACGACTTCATCCAGCAGATCGCCCAGTCCCAGACGGGAGGCTGCCGAGATCGCTACCGGATCTCCGATACCGAGGTTGTAGAACTCATAGACGTCATTGCCAAATTTCGCCGGATTGTCTACTTTATTGACCGCCAGAACAACCGGTTTTCTCGATTTACGCAGCATATCCGCCACCTTGGCATCCGCATCGACAAGCCCCTGTCTTACATCTGTAATAAAGATAATGACATCTGCCGTATCAATGGCAATCTGTGCCTGCTCTCTCATCTGTGACAGTATCACGTCTCCGGATTCCGGCTCAATACCACCTGTATCAATCATGGTAAAATTATAATCAAGCCATGATACATCTGCATAGATTCTGTCTCTTGTGACACCCGGAGTGTCCTTTACTATAGATATCCTCTCTCCTGCAAGCGCATTGAAGAGAGTAGATTTTCCAACATTTGGACGGCCAACGATGGCCACTACTGGTCTGCTCATATACTCTCCTGTTCTAAATTCATATTAGATTATAGACTAATTGTAACTATTCAGAATAATGATAAAATAATAAACAAAACATCTATAACAGAGTAATTATATCACAATACCATTTACAGAGACAACTATTCATATGTCAAAAGTGGTTCTTTTGATGAAATTAATCCATTTTCTTTAAGAACAGCTATCAGATTAGTACAGTTTTCGCCAAAACTAATGTTGACCGAATACGTTTCAATACCATCGGAACGGGCATCCCCAAAATCAGAATACTCCTTTGTCACACCCAGTATATCCAACAGCTCCTCATACCATGTGAAGCCATAGACATTCCAGCTTTTTCCAACCCTGTTGCCCTTTGGCACTGTAAAATTCAGCATAAGATTGTACATATAGCTGGTATCCTTATCCACTCCGTCAAGCATTCTCTGCAAATTATATTCCTGCATCACACCGGCCTCAACATCCTTCTTTACAGCATCAAAAATATCCGCAGCAACTTTTCCGTTAAAGCGCTCATTCAGCACATCTACATATTTATCATTATACTGCTCTGCCGAGCCATTGATAAAGGTAATATCTGTCGTATCACACTGCATTATAGCATTAATAATATTCTGTGGTTTATTTTCCTCCGCCATAATCGCCTTACACTGCTTATGTGGATTAAAATCATCCGTTGTATGATATACACGGTTGACCTTTTCTCCATTTTTTAATGTATATGAGATTGTAATATACCCGGAATCATCATATCTCTTTTTAAAATAATCCTTTTTCTGCGCCATAAGTATCTTTTGAGTCTCTAAAATCTTTTCAACATCCTTTCCCTCCAGGTTGATATCAAAATCTATGGCTATACTGGCAGAATCAATATCAGCAAGCTTCGGTATATAATTTTCCTGCACATTTCCGTAAACTGTTATACCTCCAAATACAACTATAACAAACCCACCAAAAGCAATGATTTCCTTAAATAGTGCTTTAGAAAAAATTTTAAAATTCTTCTTTATAATCATCTCTAAAAGTAAGAAGGCTATGATTCCAAGCACCACTGCAAGCATCATAATCGCAGGAACACCAATGCTGATTCTAAGTCCAAGCAAAAGCGACGCTGTGACAGTAGATAAAATCAGTCCTCCCAGACAGCCAAGCACCCATCTGAAAACCGGCTTAAGCTTTGGAATGGCAATAAAACTTCCTGCATTTTCCAAATTTCTATGCTTATAAATCTTATAAGAAATAAAGTATATAACTGCCGCCGCGATGACATAGACTACGATAGTGTTTGTGCCTCTGAAAGTATATTTAATACAGTAATAATCATCTCCTGCTTTCTTCATGGTCGGATGAAAGCCTACCCGATTGAGAAGCTGTAACATGGGTGCAAACCACGTAACACTTATTTTCCTTACAAATTCCATATATGGAAGCCCGTACGATACATATGTGAGCACATTGGCAATGGCAATAACCGCTCCTCCATACAGCAGATTGACAACCGCATACATCACCGCTACAGAAACCAGCTGTCCTGTAATCATTGCGCACAGACACACCAGGCTGTACATAAAAAATGATATTCCCATTGCAGCAAGCAGATTGATTCCAATATGTACCACCTTAGTATTTCCATATGATATACATATAACAAACGACATAAAGTACTTAATTATCTGCGGAATCCACATAAACAGCAGACCTGTCAACACATTAGTCGAAAAAAGCTGACGTCTTGTCACAGGCATAGAGTGAATCATATTACAAGCTCTCGAATTATACAGGTAACTGAACATTGCCATGCCTGTAACCAATGCCATGACAAAAATAAAAATCATATCCGCCTCCATGCTGATAGCCGGGGATATTATATCAAGCATATACTTATGCCAGTTTTTGCCATAAATAAACTCTGCATTCTTAAATCTGCTCCACATGGAAAACGGACCGTTGAGTAATAGCACTATTGTATACAGTGTCCAGATTGGCCAGTAAAGCTTTACATTCTTTTGCAGCATTGTTCTATTAATAAATGATATCTTTGACTTCATAGTCCTCTCCTCCCATCTCATAGATAAATATTTCCTCCAGAGTAAGAGGCAGTACATCCACTACCTGCGGACTGTCTTTGCCATCTGTAATCGCCTTTACTACAGCATCCGGCTCTCCACGTACTATAACAGTGTATACTCTTCCTATATTTGACATATGAAGTACTTTAAAATCCTGCGGTATCTTAGGCATGCCATATGGACATGCAATCTGAATCTTTGAAATATTACCCTGCAGCTCTGTAAGAGAGCGCTCTATCATAATCTTTCCCTTATTGAGAATACCTACATGATCACACACATCCTCCAGCTCGCGCAGGTTATGAGACGATACAACCACTGTAGTATTATTTGCAGCCACATCATCAAGCATGATAGACCATATCTGTCTTCTCATGACAGGATCAAGCCCATCAACAGGCTCATCGAGTACAATAAGCTTTGGTTTACAGCACAGCGCAAGCCAGAAGGCAACCTGCTTCTGCATCCCCTTTGAAAGCTTTCTGATATTTCTTTTAACATCTATAGATGGGAAAAACTCCTGCATCCTGTAAAACTGCTTCTCATCAAAATTTGGATACATTCCCTTATAATAATGCATCATATTAATTGTATCAGATTGCAAAAAATAAAACATATCATCCGGAATGTAAGCCATATGTCCTTTAATCCTTGCATTTTCATATACAGGCTCACCATCAATAAACACTTCCCCTGCATCCTGTCTCATTACGCCTGTAATATGTCTGATAAGTGTAGATTTGCCGGCTCCGTTTGGGCCTACAAGCCCATAGACAGCTCCTTTTTCCACGTTCATATTCACACCATCAAGTGCCGTAAAATCGTCAAATTTTTTCACTAAATTATTTATCTGTATCATCATTACCCTCTGTCACAACATCTTCTGTCTGCATATCTTGTGTTACAAATCTGACTAAGTCATCTTCCATGCTCAGCTGTTCTTTCGCATCATCCATTCTTGTTCTCAATTCCTCAACAGGTGTTTCAAGCACAAATAACTCTGTCACCACCTGGTCAAATAGTATTTTCAAATTCCTTGTCATACTCTGCCTGGCTGTCTTAGCATCAGCAACAAAGGTTCCTTTACCACTTTTAGTATAAAGATAGCCTTCCTCCTCAAGTTCCCTGTATGCTTTTGCGATAGTGTTAGGATTGATTGCATACTTGCAGGCAAGCACACGTACAGACGGTAGCTTTTCGTCCTGCTTAATAACATTCATAACAATCATTCGTCTGATGCCTTCCTTAATTTGTTCATAAATAGGCTTTGAATCTCGATAATTTAACTGCATATCGTTCTCCCTGTTCATATACGCCAGTACCGCTGTGACTTTTATATTAACTCAAAGAACCAAAAACTGTCTGGCAGCATCAGTTCCCGCACAGTGTACTATCCAACGTGATACACCTATTTTAACACATATAGCTTTAGGCATTTCTTATTATTTCCTTAATAGATTGTGCGAAAATTACTTAAGAAACATAAAAGCTCCAAGATTTCCACGCTTTCCATGACTTGCTCTATGCGAAAATAAAAGAGAGGGATTACAACAAGTGCATATATTGCTTATGGCAATATTGTCTTCCTGTACTCCTGCCTCCACAAGCACTCTCCTGTTACATTCCCAAAGATTAAGCTGATATTTGCCGTCTCCCTTATAGAGCAGAATATCACTCGCATGAGGATCGTCTGTTGTCGCAAACTCATCCACAAAATGCTCTGCAACATCCTGACTTATCTCATAGCAGTCCTGACATATTGAAGGTCCTATCGCAGCTATAACATCATGTGCCTCGGTACCAAACTCCCTGTTCATAGCAATAAGTGTCTGTTTTCCCATGCGATTTACAGTACCTCTCCAGCCCGAATGGCTAAGCCCTATTGCCCTATGTACCGGATCAACAAAATAAAGCGGTACACAATCAGCATAAAATGTGGCAAGCACAACATTTGGCTCATTCGTGATAAGTCCGTCCACATCTGTATATGGTCTCTTTCTTGTCACCCCGATGCCACACTGCTTTTTTCCAACTCTCAAAACATTGGTAGTATGTGTCTGGTCTGTCGTAACAATCTGCCCTGCCTCTGCTCCGATTGCCTCCGCCACTCTTTTATAGTTTTCTAAGACCTTTTCCTCGTCATCTCCACGTGTAAAGCTTAAATTTAAGCTATCAAACATACCTGTACTGATGCCACCAAGACGTGTTGTAAAGCAATGCTCTATCATAGAAAGCTCATTTAGCTTCTTAAAATGTAACAAAGGAACAACACTTCCGCTTGAAAGGACGTGCTTTTTTAATTCCAGAACATCTTTATCATTCTTTGCAACAAAATCATTTATAGTAATTTCATCAACATTTTTGTGTATGTTTTCAGCCTGCATATTCTTATCCATCTTTATATTCTTATCCTTCTTTATATTCTTATCAATCTTTATATTATTATCAATGTCTGTCTTCATATTTATATCTATGCAACTATATTTTACCGATAACTATTGCTGTTTAAAATTTCCTGTTCCTTATCTGTTTTCATGAAATAGTCTGGTCTAACGTTTATAAATTAACGGTTCCATAATACCTGTCCGTAACTGCCAAGCCAATAGTTATTGACTGCCCTCAAATGCATTCTTCAACACAGTAACCTCGTCATCATCCACTGCTATCACATCAAATCTGCATGGCGTCCACTCATCCAAACCATGTTTCATAAGATAATACCTTGCAACTGATATGATTTTTTTCTGCTTGCTATAACCAACTGCTTCAAGAGCCCTGCCGCAGCCGTTATCTCTACGATATTTCACCTCACAAAAACATATTGTATCTCCATCCTTTGCTATTATATCTATCTCTCCAAAGCGGTTTCTGTAATTGCAGGCAAGTACACTATATCCCATATTTATTAACTGCTCAGCTGCAAGCTGCTCGTATATACTTCCAACACTTCTTTTATTCATAACTGCCTCACATATCATATAACCTACACACTATCTTTGGTCAATTTTTGCCTTAAGATTATCCAGATCATTAACAAAAACAAGTATCTCTGCAACAACCTCATACAACTCCGTTGGAATCATATCACCTATTTTAAGCCTAGACAATGTATCAGCAAGCTTATCGTCCTTATATGTAGGCACATTGCTTTCCTTTGCCCTCTCAATAATTTTGTCAGCAATAACGCCCTTGCCTGTAGCTAGTATTTTAGGTGCTGCTTCTCCCGGCACATACTCTATAGCTACGGCTGTTTTGCCTATGTCTATTCCATTATTGTTGCGATTATCATTTTCGCCATGCATACAACTCACCTGTCCTTCTGAAGTAAGTTTTAATCATCTGTGACTATTCGTAAATTATCTTATACACTGCTACGCCCTAATGTCAAAGGAATATCTATGCACCTGACCGGTAGGTGGCAAATCCTTTTTCAGAAATCCAGCGACAAAATTCATCTGTTTCGAACCACTATTTACATTCAATTCACAATTATAGCCCTTATCCTGTAATCTCTTTTCCAACACCGGCAGAAATTGCTTTACCAGTGCATATGACTCATCACTATCCAAATAGAAATTAGTTGTAACCTTCCTATGAAGCATTTTAATTGACACATCCGTCCCACCGAGATGCTCTAAATCCAAATGTAAAAATGCTGATAATTCTTTGTCCGGATTGGACATACTTTTCTTATTTGTATACACATACAACTGTCCGCTGGCGTTTTTTTCATTCATCTTCAATGGAACCTGCACATATGTATATGCCTCGTTTATCTGATTCATAAATTCAATATTTCCACGGATATTATCTGCCAGTGCCTCTGCTTTAGGATTCACCACTCCTGATGTTTTCAAAATAATTTCCATATTTGTTATCTGTTTTTCAATTTTGTCGTACAAGCCATCAAGCTTCTTAGGATTCTTCTCTAAATCTCCCGGTTTAATCATCCATTGCTGTTCTAAAGCCTCCTTCAACATAAGCTTAAAGGCTTCTCCTGAAAACAAATGTCTCAGTGTATCGGCATTTGCCGGTGTATTTTCCAACATACTTTTTATATCGTTAAGTATTCCTACGACACTGCTATCCTCTGAATACAAAGAAATATTGTTTTCCTGTAAATTCGGAAGCAGCATCCTGACCTGTTCATTAAGCTCTTCTATCTGCTTATCCGATAAAAGAAATCCAATAGTATTTGATTTTGTTTCATTCTCCTGTAAAAGGATGGTATCTGTTGCCGGAGCATTGTTTATTTTCTGCGTTGTGTGAATGTCCTGTGATTCACCGGAAACACTGTTTAATGATTCAAATAATTCAGCAATATTAAAGTGTTTTTTTACTACAGGTGCCGATTGATTATCACGCATTATTGTCTCATACTGTGACATATCAGAAGCTTCACTTGATATAAATGCCTCTTCCGGCAGCCCTTCTGTAACAATATTTAAAATATCCCTCGCCTGGGTTACAAGCTTATACATTGATAAATCTTCGGCTGAAAGAGCATTCGGCAGTTCATCTATCAAACTATCCATAGCAATTGTAATAGCCTGTTTGTCATTAGCATAATTTTCAAACTGAGCTGCATTTACCTGATTAATTTCAATTCCAAGCCTCTTTAACTCAACAAGTGTAGTCACATTAATATCCTTATTATCCTGCACAAGCTGATACATCTGATTAAGGCTTGTCTTATCAATTGGCATATTCTCTTCCATCATCTTGTTCACCATCGACAAATTTATGCCATCTACCGACAGACCTGCAGCCTTTAGCGCATCCATAAGTGTGAGGTTGGCTCCCTCGCCATCAACTGTATATGGTTTTATTTCTATAGTGCCTCCATCATTATTTTTCACCTGAAAAAACACAGACTGTCCCTGTTCAAATGAAAACTTTCCTGCCAGCCTTGCCAAAATCTGCTGACCATTTGACAAGGCAAGCTTAACCTGATTGCCACGGACACTGCTTACTGTTCCCTCAAATATCATCCCTTTTGACATTTCATTTAAAGAAGATACCAGCTTTTCAACGCCCTTTGCTCCTGTCATAGGCTCACCATTTGCCACTGAATTGTTGTATTGACTTACCAAATTTGATATCTGCATAGCATCACCCTGATATAGTATCGTTATGTTTAAGTATACATGTATAAATTGTATCATTTATTGGTATTTCTGTCACTATATTACTGTTCACACACCACAGTGTAACCGCAACAATTTATTTCTTTCAAAAATCAGGTAAATTCCACCATATTCTTCCTATACCACTTTGGACAAAGATTGCGCTGACATTGTGGATTGAACCGCTCCCTTATATCAGTGTGCTCAAAATACACCTTCCATAACTGCTCAAAACTGTCTGTCTTCACCGGCACACTTCTCTCAAGCTGTTTAAATTCACTTTCATTGATATAAAAGCACTCCTTAAGCCTCGGGTGAACCACTGCATACCTTCTTCTATCATCATAGATTACAAAATTTTCCCCCGGATACCTGTCCACAAAATGCCACATAACAACCGGTATCATATCGCATTTTGGTTCAAAGTGCGCCAGCAGATAGTTTCCATTATCACTAAAACGAATAAACCCTCTTATCTTGTCAGCCTCTTTATTTACCTTTCTTGAAAGCTCAAATACCTCCTTAACATATTTATCGGTCATATGCTCCATAATCCTTTGTCCCACCTTAAATGCTCTGACAAGAAATCCAAGCACTATTGTTGCTCTATTATCAGAATAATGGCACAAAGCATCAAATACAGTCTCATATATCTTAAAACCAAGCTTATTTTGAATTGTCAAAATTGTCTTTTGGACCTTTATCTCATCTGTTTCAATATCTATCATCTTTGAAAAAAGTGAATAGTTTCCTCCAATGCCTATCTCAATAGAAATATTGTCCCGGTATACTTCGTGATTTTCTTTTTGCATTTGATTTTTGTATACAAAAGCATCATATATAGCGGTAAAAATCCCATTTATATTATTATCACATCTAAGTATTATATTATCCATGCATACTTCTCCCTGCAGCTTTACAAAATATTGTCTATTCAGATATAAAATCAAATATACTCATCTGCTCATAAGTACATGATTTATTATCAGCTAAAAGCATAGTATCCGGCCTTTCGTTATATATGAGATGCCTTGTAATATAGCTTTCATCAAGCTTTGTATTGTACATCATACGACCATCACAGGTGATAAAGTACAGTGCTCTTTTGAGCACGACACCCATTTTCTTTAAATCTGTAAACGAAAGCTTTGCATGCTTTCTGGCTTTTATAATACGCCTGACACTGTTAGTGCCTATTCCCGGGACCCTGAGAAGTGTATAATAATCCGCCGTCATAATCTCAACCGGAAAACACTCCAGATGACCTACAGCCCACTGACACTTTGGATCAATATAATCATTAAAGCTCTGATTATCCTCCGACAAAAGCTCTCCTGCCTTAAAGCCATAAAATCTCATAAGAAAATCTGCCTGATAAAGCCTGTGCTCTCTCTTTAACGGTGGCGGCTGCCCGATACCCGGTAATGACTCATCCATATTAACATTCACAAAAGCCGAGTAAAATACTCTCTTCATATCAAACCTGTTGTACATTGCTTCTGCTACAGATATAATCTGATAATCACTCTCTCCGGTTGCTCCCACAATCATCTGTGTACTCTGCCCCGCCGGCACATAATATCTGTCCGGTCTTTTGATACTTAAGCTTGATTCCCAGCTTTTTTCTGCAAGCTTATCAGCCTTCCCGCAATCTGTAGCAACCCTAAGGCTTCTGTGATACTCTGATAATCTTGCAGCGCTATCCTTTATTTCGGCCATCTGCTCATAATATGCCTGCTCATCTATATACATACGGTTTTTCATACTTCTATTGCCATGATACATTCGGCTGTCCTTTATACCATTTTGAATAAATCTCATAGGTGTAAGAATATTTTTACGCGCCTTATTCGGAGCAACTGCCCTAAGCCCTTCCGCTGTGGGCAACTCCAGATTAACACTCATCCTATCACAAAGATATCCAATCATCTCAAGAACCTCAGAGGAGGCTCCCGGTATACCCTTGATGTGTATATACCCATTGAAATGATATTTGTTTCTCAGAAGAAAAAGCGTGGTATATAAAAGCTGCATGGTATGCTCGGGCGATTCTATGATACCGGAGCTTAAGAAAAGTCCCTCTATATAATTGCGTCTGTAAAACTCAACAGTAAGCTTACATACCTCTTCAGGCGTAAATGTCACTCTTTCAACATCATTAGTGCATCTGTTGATACAGTATTTGCAATCATAAATACATTCATTTGTAAAAAGTATCTTGAGAAGCGATATACACCTGCCATCAGCTGTAAACGAATGACATATTCCACTGGCAAATGCACTCCCCATATCATTTCCATTACCCGAACGGGATGCACCACTGGAAGTGCATGCAACATCAAACTTTGCCGCATCAGACAGAATCTTAAGTTTTTCCATAATATCAGCACTGATTGCCGTTAACATAAGACCTCCTCACATTATATCGAACATCTGTTTGCATTATACAACATATGTTCGGGTAAATCAAGTGAAAATTTTTGGAAAAATATTGTTATGGTTCATAAGCACAAAAACCATAGATATCTTAAATGCATTAAGATACTATGGTTTTTATTTATAATAATTATCGTAACTATTCAGTTGCAAAAAATATCGTAGCCTTTATAAACAGACTTTATTCCGTCTAAAAAAATATTCTTAAGAGCTACTGTATGACATGATTTTATCCCAATTTAGTCTTAAAAAACTCGATTATCCTATCCCACAGTTCATCCTGGAAAAACTGCAGATCCGCATGGTCAGCGCCTTCTAATGCAATCAAATCTGCATCACAGCCATTTTCAATAAGCTTGTCATAAAGCTCTTCACTCTGCTCAAACGGAACTGTCTGATCATTTATACCGTGAATAATCAAAAATGGAGGAGCATCTTTTGTCACCTTAGACACCGGAGAACTGTTGTATGCTTCCTTGATATTTCTCATAATATTATATCCGAGTAAAAGTGACTCCATAGATGCTGCGCATTCTTCGGCATCTTTATGCTTAAATGTGCTAAGGTTAGTAGGTGGATACCATGGACATGCTGCCTGAATACTGCTTGACTCTTCAAGATATTCTCCAACATCACGAGCTTTATCATGATCCAATGCCGCCATACATGTCAAAAATCCTCCGGCTGATTCTCCCATCGCACCAAAATGTTCCTTGTCAATTCTGTATCTATCTGCATGTGCCTTCAAATACCTGATTGCAGCCTTCACATCCTCTATCTGCATAGGATAGCAACCCTCATTTGATGTGCGATATTCCACACTGCAAACAACAAACCCCTGATGAGCAAGCGTGCTAAGATATGATAGATGTGCTGACTTATCCATCCTCATCCATCCACCACCGCATATCCATACTATACAAGGATAACGCTTGTCAGACATATCTTCCGGATATATTAAATCGAGTTTTAAATCCCTGCGACAGTGATCATACCACGAATCCACCTGCGCATATGTAATATCAGACACCTGCACATATTGTGGCTTCGTCACATTAATCTTAAGCTTTTCCTTCATTTAAAAATCCTCCTTACATTTGTAATCCATTTTGAAATACAAAATTAATATCATTTAAAATAAATACTTTATGCCCATTATAATACATCTATTTTCATTTTTAAACATAAAAAAACCTTGAAACAACTATCTT
>OHCH01000295.1_pt1 | contig 12294 bp, 10 predicted proteins | sample 1566771 | NCBI WGS metagenome assembly OHCH01 (sample SAMEA3879501, study PRJEB24766) | human gut metagenome | biome: human-associated habitat; feature: feces | place: USA | collected 1985/1987
TCGTCCACCAGCGTGCCGATGTACCCGTCCGAGCGGCGGAGGATCATCGGCGCGCGCCCGAGCAGCTTGAGCGCTGCGTTCACGCCCGCAACAAAGCCCTGTACCGCCGCCTCCTCATAGCCGGACGAGCCGTTGAACTGCCCCGCCCCGTAGAGGCCGGGCACTTTCTTGGCTTCCAGCGTCGGCAGCAGCTCCGTCGGGTCGATGCAGTCATATTCGATCGCGTAGGCGCAGCGGGTCATCTCCGCGTGCTCGAGCCCCGGCAGCGTGTGCAGCATCTCGATCTGCACATCCTCCGGCAGGGAGGAGGAGAAGCCCTGAATGTAGAGCTCTTCCGTGTCGAGCCCCATCGGTTCGATGAACAGTTGGTGGCGCGGCTTATCGGGGAAGGTCATGATCTTCGTCTCGATGGACGGGCAGTAGCGCGGGCCGACACCCTCGATCACGCCGGAGTAGATCGGGCTGCGGTCGAGGTTTGCGCGGATGATGGCATGCGTGCGTTCGTTGGTGTAGGTGAGGTAGCAGACGGCCTTGTTTTCGACCGGCTGCACGGTGGAAAACGAGAACGGCTCGATCTCCTCGTCGCCCGGCTGCAGCTCCATGTGCGAGAAGTCGACCGTGCGCGCGTTCACGCGCGGCGGTGTGCCGGTCTTGAAGCGGCGCATCCGCAGCCCCAGCGCCTGACAGCATTCGGCCAGCGGGCCCGCGGCCGCCAGCCCGTCGGGGCCGGAATCGCGCAGCACGTCACCCACGATCGTGCGCCCGCGCAGATACGTGCCCGTGGCGAGCACTGCCGCGCGGCAGCGGTAGACGGCGCCGTTTGCCGTCACGACGGCGCTGACATGCCCGTCCTCCGTCTCGACGGCGACGACCTCTGCCTGCTTGACGCGCAGGTTCGCCTGCAGCTCGAGCGTGTGCTTCATCACGGCCTGATATTTGCGCCGGTCGGCCTGCGCGCGCAGCGAGTGCACCGCCGGACCTTTGCCGCGGTTGAGCATCCGGTACTGGATGCAGGCCTGATCGGCCGCACGCGCCATCTCGCCGCCGAGCGCGTCGAGCTCGCGCACAAGATGTCCCTTGCCCGTGCCGCCGATGGCGGGGTTGCAGGGCATATTGCCGATGGCATCCATATTGATGGTAAAGCAGACGGTGTCCAGCCCCAGCCGGGCGGCGGCCAGCGCGGCCTCAATGCCCGCGTGCCCCGCACCGACGACGGCGACGTCACAGCTTCCGGCGTCATAACGCATGACGAGATCCCTCCGGATTCCTTTTAGAATAACAACAACTTTTTATTTTACCTGTTTTATGCCCGGATTGCAAGACGAGGCCGGCTGAAAACGGCGGCTGAGCGGCAGAAAACGGTTGTGCAGTATCTGCACAGCAAAATGTGAAAAAAGTCTTGCTTTATCGTGCTAATGTGGTAATATAACAGCGTGCTAACAAGCAAAACAAAAATTTGAGATATGAAGGAGAACCGACATGAAAAAGATGACCAAAGTGCTCGCGCTGGTGCTGGCGCTGGCAATGTGCCTGGCGCTGTGCGCCTGCGGCAAGGACGAAAGCAAGGATACGGCCGGCGATAAGAAGACGTTCATCATGGGCGTCGATCCCGAGTATCCCCCGTTCAGCTATCTGGGCGACGACGGCAAGTTCACCGGCTTTGACGTGGAGATCTGCCAGGCGGTCTGCGACCTGCTCGGCTGGGATCTGCAGGTGTTCGGTGTCAACTGGGATCAGAAGCTCGTGCAGCTCGATTCCAAGGAGTGTGACTGCGTCTGGTCGGGCATGACCATTCTCGACAGCATGAAGGACGCCGGCTATGTGCTCTCCACCCCCTACTATGACAACTCGCAGGTCATCATGGTCAAAGAGGGCAGCGACATCAAGTCCTCCGCCGATCTGGCCGGCAAGAATGTGGCCGTGCAGCTCGGCACCTCCGGCGAGTCCCTGCTGACCGAGGGCGGCGATCTTGAGGATCTGGCCAAGACGTTCGGCAAGCTCACCACCTGCGACAGCTTCCTCAAGTGCTTCACCGAGCTGGGCGGCGGCGCCGTTGACGCCGTGATCGTCGACAAGCCGGTCGCCACCGACTATGCGCAGAAGAACAGCGGCTTCACCATCCTCAGCGAGGAGCTGGGCGCGGAGCAGTACGGCATCGCCTTCCGTTCCGGTGATCAGGAGCTGTGCAGCACCATCGAGGACGCGGTGCAGCAGCTGGTCGACAACGGCACCTATGCCAAGATCGCCGCGAAGTACCCCGACATCGTGACATTACTTACTATCATCGCGAAGATGAGCGAGGGCCTCGGCAAGACCTGCGCCATTTTCTTTCTGACCCTTCTGTTCTCCCTGCCGCTGGGCATGATCATCACCTTCCTGCGCATGAGCAAGAGCAAGGTCATTTCGAGCGTGACCCGCTTTGTGGTCGCCGTGCTGCGCGGCACGCCGTTGATGCTGCAGCTGATCGCCGTGACCTACGGCCCGTACTATCTTTTCGGTACGGCGGTGTCGAAAAATAAGCTCATCCCCGTGGTCATCGCGTTTGCCATCAACTATGCGGCCTATTTCTCGGAGATCTACCGCGGCGGCATCGAGTCGATCCCGGCGGGACAGTATGAGGCGGCGAACGTCCTCGGCTACACCAAGGCGCAGACGTTTTTGCGCATCATCCTGCCGCAGGTCGTCAAGCGCGTCATGCCCAGCGTCACCAACGAGGTCGTCACGCTGGTCAAGGACACCTCCATGGCCTTCACGGTCTCGTATCAGGAGATGTTCACCATCGGCAAGCAGATCGCAAACTCGCAGACGAGCTTCACGCCGTTTCTCGTGGCGGGCGTGTTCTATTTCGTCTTTAACGCCATCGTCGATTTTGTCATGGGCAAGATCGAAAAGCGCATGGACTACTATAAGTAAGGAGGTGCTGTCATGAGCGTATTGGAACTCAATCACGTCAAAAAGTCCTTTAATAACGGCGAGCTGCAGGTCCTGCAGGACATCAGTCTGAGCGTCGAAAAGGGAGAGGTCGTGGCCATCATCGGCCCGAGCGGCAGCGGCAAATCCACGCTGCTGCGCTGCGCCACGCTGCTCGAGCGCATCGACTCCGGCGAGGTCTGCTTTGACGGGCATTACGCCGCGCGCACCGGCGACGACGGCACCGCCGTCTACGCCGACAAGGCGGAGCTCAAGCAGATTCGCAACTACTTCGGGCTCGTTTTCCAGCAGTTCAATCTCTTCCCGCACTACTCGGTGCTCAAAAACGTCATGGACGCACCTGTCTGCGTCCAGAAGCGCGACCGTGCCGAGGTCGAAGCCTCGGCGCGCAGGACGCTTGAAAAAATGGGCCTCGGCGACAAGGCCGATGCCTATCCGTGCCAGCTCTCCGGCGGTCAGCAGCAGCGCGTGGCCATCGCGCGCGCGCTCGAGATGAACCCTGAGATCCTGTTTTTCGACGAGCCGACCTCCGCACTCGATCCCGAGCTCACGGGCGAGGTGCTCAAGGTCATCCGCGCCCTTGCCGAGGAGCACATGACCATGGTCATCGTCACGCACGAGATGGCCTTTGCCCGCGCCGTGGCCGACAAGGTCATCTTCATGGACGGCGGCGTCATCGTCGAGCAGGGCGTGCCCGAGGCGGTCTTCGGCGACACGCAGCAGGAGCGCACGAAGCAGTTCCTCGCGCGCTACAATGAGCGTCCGTGACGAAAATGTAAGAGAAAATTCAGTTTTTCCCTCTTGCATGACCGGGGGATATTCGGTATGATAAAAAGCGCATCGGTGTTCGATGCGCTTTTTTGATTTCTTCTTTCGGGAGGGTTTCCCTTGAAATACAGCAAACGGATCGCGGCGCTGCTGCTCGCGCTCACGCTGTGCTGCTGCGCGGCGTGCAGCAAGACCGTCGGCAGCTACCGTGTGGTCAAGACACTCAGCACGGAGCAGTTTCGCATCGGCTTTCGCGACGGGGATCAGGCGGCGGTGTATGTCAACGCCGCGCTCAAGGTGCTTGCCGCTGACGGGACGATCCATAGCCTTGCGCTCAAGTGGTTCGGCACGGACAACACGACCTTCGACAGCGATGCCGGTGCACTCGATGCGCTCGGCGACATTCCGCAGCGCACGTTCATCATGGGGCTCAATGAGGAGCGCTTTCCCATGAGCTACGCCGACGGCGACGGCTATAGCGGCTTTGACGTGGAGCTGGCGCAGGCGGTCTGCGCTCGCCTCGGCTGGACGCTGCAGTATCAGTCTATCGCCAACCGCAACGCCTATGTGGAGCTCTCGAGCGGCAACGTCGACTGTGCATGGGGCGGCATGGTGCTTGAGCAGACCGACAGCAAGGACAGCAAGAACAGCAAGAAAAAACAGAAGATGACGCTCACCGCGCCGTATCTGGAAAACCGGCTCCTGCTCATCGTACGCGGCGACTCGAAGTACCGCACCGGCAGCAGTCTCAAGGGCACGACCGTCCTGCTCGGCACGGACGAGACGTACATGAACGCGCTCTCGGGCGAGGAGAAGCTCATGAAAAACTTCGGCGCTGCCCAGCGCGTCACCGGCGGGTCGAAGGCCTGCTTTGAGGCACTCGCCGCCGGAAGCTGCGCCGCGATCGTTGCCGACAGCGCAGCGCTCGCCTACTACACGCACTGATGTCTGCCGCCCGCGCGGGCTGAAGCGCGGGCGGTTTTTGCGCTTTTTCTCACCGGACGGCAAAAAGGAATTCCGCTTTTGCCCCGACTGTGCTATACTATCTCTGTCCGCGCCTGTCGAACCGGCAGAATATTTGCTTGCGCGGGCAGAAACACGGGTACGCCTATGTCGAACAACAAATACAAAACGCTCGTGTCCAACACCATGCTCATCAGCCTCGGCACCTTCGGCAGCAAGCTGCTGGTGTTTTTCATGGTGCGCTTTTACACGAGCTATCTCACACCGGCGGATTACGGCACCGCCGACCTCATCACGCAGACGGCCAATCTGCTTTTTCCGCTCATCAGTCTCGGCATCACGGACGGCGTGTTCCGCTTCGCCGTGGATCACACCGAGCAGCGGCGGAACATTTTCTCCGTCGGCGTGTATACGATCCTTGCGGGCGCACTGCTGCTCGTGGCGCTGCTGCCGCTGCTGGGGCTCTTCCCGCAGTTTGACGGCTTCCTCTGGCTGATCGCACTCTACACGATGTGCTCCTGCTTCCACTCTTTGTGCGCGCAGTTCGTGCGTGCCGAGGGGCACACGGCGCTCTTCGCCGTGCAGGGCATGGTCAATACCGCGCTCGTCATCGGGCTCAACGTCCTCTTCCTCGTCGGCCTGCGCATGGGCATCACGGGCTATGTGCTCTCGGTCGCGCTGGCGGATCTGGCGTGCACGCTGTTTCTGGTCGTGCGCGAGCGGATCTGGCGGCAGCTGATGCTGCGTCCCGGCTGGGCAGCCGCGCGGGAGATGCTGGCCTACAGCATCCCCATGATCCCGACGACGGTGTTCTGGTGGATCACGAGCGTGTCCGACCGCTATATGGTCACGGCCTACCTCGGCGTGGACGCCAACGGTATCTACGCCGTGTCGTACAAGATGCCGACGATCCTGTCGCTCGTGTCGAGTATTTTCATGGAGGCTTGGCAGTTTTCCGCCGTCTCCGAGGCGCAGGGCAGCCGGCGCGAGCATATCCGCTTCTTCTCGAAGGTCTGGTGCTCGTTCCAGTCGGTGATGTTCCTCGCCGGCGCGTGCATCATCGCCTTTGCCGTGCCGGAGATCCATGTGCTCACGACCGAGCAGTATTACGGCGCATGGCTGTATGTTCCGGTGCTCGGCATGGCCATGGTCTTTTCCGCGTTCGTGAGCTATCTCGGCAGCGTCTACATGGTCGAAAAGCGCAGCAAGCGCACGTTTTTCACGTCCATGATCGGCGCGGTGCTCAACATCGCGCTCAACTTCCTGCTCATCCCGTCGAAGCTCGGCGTGCAGGGCGCGGCCATTGCCACGTGCGCAAGCTATTTTGTTGTGTTTGTCATCCGTGCGGTCGATGCGCGCAAGTTCATCCCGTTTCGGTTTTACGTCGTCGGCGTCACGGAAAACTGCATCCTGCTGACGGTGCAGACGCTCTTCATCGTCCTGCAGCTGCCGGGCTGGAAGCTCGCGCAGGGCGTGTGCATCGCGCTGCTGCTCCTGCTCAACCGCAAGCCGCTCATGGATGGGGCGGGGAAGATCGTCCACTTCCGCCGCTGACGACCGGATACTTTTCTCGGAGGATTCGAATTTGAAGATTTGGAACAGCCTGTTTGGGAAGCTCTTTATGACCTTCCTCATCTCTATGGTGCCGGTGCTCGAGCTGCGCGGCGCGATCCCGATCGGCGTTGCGCACGGACTGGATTACCGCGCCGCCATCGCGGTGTCCATCGTCGGCAACCTTGTGCCGGTGCCGTTCATCGTACTTTTCATCCGCAAGATCTTCGCGTGGCTGCGCACGAAAAGCGAGCGGCTCAATGCTTTTGTCACGCGCATGGAGCAGCGTGCGCTCAAAAAGTCGGACACCGTGCGCCGCGCGCGCTTCTGGGGCCTGTTCCTCTTTGTGGCCATTCCGCTGCCTGGCACCGGCGCGTGGACGGGCTCGCTCATCGCCGCCATGCTGGAGATGCGCGTCAGGGAGGCCCTTCCGCCGATCGCGCTCGGCGTCGTCACGGCCGGCATCATCGTCGCCGTTGTGACGTATGGCGCGGCGTCGCTGCTGTTTTAGCTCCAACGAGGACCGCTCTGCCGGGCCTCATCGAGAGAGATCACAGCGCACTGCGGCACACAAAAAAATCCCGCTGTCCCATGGGACAGCGGGATTTTTTATGCATCTCTTTACTCGGCAAACGCCTTTTCCAGCGCCTCGAGCTCGTCACGCAGCTCGTGCGGCAGCTTGTCGCCGAACTGCTCGAAATACTCGCGGATGCCCGCGCAGTTTTCGCGCCAGCTCTCGGCGTCGAGCGTCAGCAGCTGACGGAGCGTCTCGACCGTCACGCCGCAGCCGTCGAGGTTGATGTCCTCGGGCTTCGGCTCATAGCCGATGGGCGTCTCGTCCGCGCCTACCTCATCAAAGCAGCGCTTGAGGATCCACTCGAGCACGCGCAGGTTGTCGCCAAAGCCCGGCCACAGGAAGCGACCGTTGTCATCGGTGCGGAACCAGTTGACATTGAAGATCTTCGGCGCATTCGGCAGCTTCTTGCCCATGTCAAGCCAGTGCTGCCAGTAGTCGGCCATGTTGTAGCCGCAGAACGGACGCATGGCCATCGGGTCGCGGCGCACAACGCCGACGGCACCGGTCGCAGCGGCCGTCGTCTCGGAGGCCATCGTCGCGCCGACGAACACACCGTGCGCCCAGTCGCGGGACTGGTAGACCAGCGGGGCGGTCTTTGCGCGGCGGCCGCCGAAGATGATCGCGCTGATCGGCACACCGGTGCCCTTGAAAAACTCCTCGCTGATGCACGGGCAGTTTTCCGCCGGGGCGGTGAAGCGGCTGTTCGGGTGCGCACCGCGCGTGCCGTCGCTGCCGTCCCACACTTCGCCCTTCCAGTTGCGCAGGTGGCCCTTGGGCGGCTGCTTGGTCATGCCCTCCCACCAGACGGTCATATCGTCCTCGTTGAGCACGACGTTGGTGAAGATGGTGTTTCGGCTCGTGGATGCGAGCGCGTTCGGGTTGGATTTCTGGCTTGTGCCGGGGGCGACGCCGAAGAAGCCGTTTTCCGGGTTCACGGCCCAGAGACGGCCGTCCGGTCCGACGCGCAGCCAGGCAATGTCGTCGCCGACGGTCCAGCACTTCCAGCCGTTTTTGCGGTAGCCCTCGGGCGGGATGAGCATGGCGAGATTCGTCTTGCCGCATGCGGACGGGAACGCACCCGTCACATAGCGCACCTCACCCTGCGGGTTCTCGATGCCGAGAATGAGCATATGCTCGGCCATCCAGCCCTCCTGCTTGCCCTGGTAGGAAGCGATGCGAAGGGCGAAGCACTTCTTGCCCAATAACACGTTGCCGCCGTAGCCGGAGTTGACGCTCATGATGGTGTTGTCCTCGGGGAAGTGGACGATGTAGCGGTTTTCGGGGTCGAGCTTGGCCTTGGTGTGCACGCCGAGGATCACATCGCTGCTGTCACCGAGCGCCTCAAGCACCTTTGTGCCGATGCGCGTCATGATCGCCATGTTCAGCACGACATAGATCGAGTCGGTGATCTCGATGCCGTACTTGGCAAACGGCGTGCCGATCACGCCCATCGAGTAGGGGATCACGTACATTGTGCGGCCGGTCATTGCGCAGCGTAAAATCTCGTGGAGCTTGGCCTTCATCTCGTCCGGATCCATCCAGTTGTTTGTCGGGCCTGCGGCCTCGCGGGTCTTCGAGCAGATAAAGGTCCGGCCTTCTACACGCGCCACGTCGTTCACGTCGCTGTGATTGAGATAACAGCCGGGCAGCTTTTCCTCGTTGAGCTTGATGAGCTCGCCGGTTTCCACGGCAATCTTTCTCAGGGAGTCGAGCTGGGCCTCAGAGCCATCGATCCAGACGATCTCTTTCGGGGTCGCAAGTTCGGCGGTTTTCCGCACCAGCTCCAGCACGGACGGGTTTTGTGTCAGTTCCATGTTGATAGGTTCTCCTTTTTTGCATATTAAATAAAATCTCTCGGCATCGCGCCGTATCTATACTGCATTTCGTCATGTCCCGAAGATACATTACACCATCCTGCCCTGCCTGTAAAGCCCCAAAACGGAACTTTGCCTGTCAACCTTTTCGCATAGGTGCTTTTGTGCTACAATGTGCGCAGGATATTGTTCGTGCGAAGGAGGAAACCATATGTGGAAAACCGTTGTACCGGCGCTGTCGGTGCTGGCGACTGAGGCGGTCATCCGCCGGAAGATCAACGCCCTGCCGTCCGAGACGTTCCCGCTGCGCATCGGGCCGCGCGTGCAGCTACGCCGGGCGCATAACCGCGGCCTGCTGTGCAGCAAGCTTGCCGACCGGCCGAAGGCGGCCGCGGCGCTCCAGACAGCGTCCGCTGCGGTGCTCGCGGCGATGACGACGGTGTGCGTCTGCCGCCGGAGCAGCGCCGTGCTGCAGGTCGCCATGGGGCTGATGCTCGGCGGTGCGCTGGCAAACCTCGTCGAGCGCTGGGCGCGCGGTGCGGTCACGGACTATGTGTATCTTCCGCGGGCGGTCATCCCGTTTTTCCGGCGCATCATCTGGAACGTTGCCGATCTGAGCGTGTTTGCCGGCTGCCTCGTGGCGATCGGCGTGCTGCTGTGCGAAGCGATGTGATTATGTAAACCGAGAAGCGCTCCGGAATGCGAAGTTCACAGAGCAGCCGGGGAGCACGAGGGGGTAAGCCCCCTCGTATCAAAATGGGGCTATCTTTTATTTCGCGCGAAGCGCAAATAAAAGATAGCCCCTTGTTCCAACATCAGAACAAGGGGCTATCCTGCGGTGTTCGGTTCCATCACCTTAGAACCTCCTTTAGTTTTCTTGCCGCGCACGGGTACTGGGCGCCGCACACGGACTCCGACCGCTGTGAAGGGAAATGCTCATTCAAGATTTCACACCACTGCGTGCCGTCTCCGGAATTACAGAACCCTGTCTGCTTCCGGTCGATTCAGTACATCGGACTCACCTCCAAGGCTTCCACTGAACCTTTATTGTAAAAGCGCCGCCCCTTGCGGGGTTGCGACTCTTCCTCTTTGCATCTTCAGTATAGCAGTTGGTCTGATCTTTGTCAATGTTTTAATTAACAAAAATCAACTTCAATGTTCAGTAAAAACGCCGAATTTCCACCGTGCGCACGTGCCAACGCCCCGTGTGTGCGGGGCATTGGCGACCGGCTGCGCGCCGGCGCGCAGCCGGAAAAACCGCCGTGCGCATCCGTCGGCACACAGCGGCAGCTGCCTCGTATCAGCGGTTGCTCGGCGCGGAGCTTTGCCCGCCGAAGATCCAGTCATCCAGATCCTGATCCATGATGCGTCACCTCCTGTTTGAGCGACATACGGCCATTGTATGCTGAGCGGGGTGAAAAAATGCACGAACGCGGGCCCTGAAATAGAAAGAACTTGAAACCAACGGCTGTTTGCGTTATAATCAATGCATCTTTATCCGCACGCGGAGGTTCTCTTCGCGGGCAAGACATTTTTCGAAGGATCAGGTGAATCACGAATGAGTGCATCCCAAGACAAAAAGCGCCGCAGCGATGAGCGCGTGCTGGGCACCGAGCGCCGCCAGGTCGCCTCTCAGAAGGAGGCCAAAGAGCGCAAGCAGAGCAAGATCAAGTGGACGGTCGGCACGGTCATTGTTGTGCTGCTGGTCGTTGCGATCCTGCTTGGCAATTCCAGCCTCTTTTACACCGCGCGCCCCGCGCTGCAGGTCGGCGATGTGAAGTATTCCTCAGCCGAGGTCAACTATGCCTACCGCACGGCCTACCTCTCGTTCTGCAACCAGTACAGCAGCATCCTCTCGTCCATCGGCTTTGACACGAAAAAGCCGCTCGATGAGCAGAAGTGCACCGTCAGCGAGGAGTTTGACACGTGGGACGACTATTTCAAGGACGCCGCCAAGCAGAATCTCGTGCAGGTCACGGCGCTGTGCGATGCCGCCAAGAAGGCCGGCATCACGCTCGACGAGGACGATCAGCATGAGGTCGATGAGCAGTTTTCCTACATTGAGCTCTCTGCCAAGCAGTATAAGTACAGCTCTGTCAGCAAGTATCTGCAGGCAGTCTACGGCAACGGCGTGACCAAGAAGGTCGCGCGCCACATGCTGGAGCTCAGCCAGCTTGCCTCGAAGTATTCGCAGCAGCAGTACGACAGCTATACCTACACCGACGAGCAGATCGCGGAAAACTACGCCGAGAACAAAAACAGCTACGACGTCTTTAACTACCAGTACTATCTTGTGCAGGCAGCGACCGAGGAGACGACGGGTGCTGACGGCAACACCAGCACCGCCACGACGGATGCCACGATGGCAGCTGCCAAGGCCACGGCTGACAAGATCGCCGCTGCCACGCACGACGCGGACAGCTTTGCCGCCGCCGTGACCGCGAACGTGCCCGCCACGACCTCCGATGACGGTACGGCAACGGCACCGAGCGTCACGTCCAACACCAACGCCAAGGGCTCGAGCGTCAGCTCCGCCCCGTATGCCGAGTGGCTCTACAGCGCTGAGCGCACGGCCAACAACGTGACCGTTGTCGAGCAGGAGAACACCGGCTACTATGTCGTGCTCTTCCAGAGCCGCGACGACAACAGCTATAACACCGTCAGCGCCCGCCACATCCTCATCAAGGCGGAGGACAGCGACAACGACGGCACGTATTCAGACGACGATAAGCAGAAGGCCAAGGCTTCGATCGACGATGTCTATGAGCGCTGGACGCAGAGCGACCAGACCGAAGATGACTTCGCGCAGCTGGCCAACTCCTTCAGCCAGGACAGCGGCTCGAACACCAAGGGCGGCCTGTATGAGCACATCTACAAGGGTCAGATGGTGCAGGAGTTCAATGACTTCTGCTTTGACCCCGCGCGTAAGCCGGGCGATGTGGGCATGGTCTTCAATGAGAGCGATTCCTACTGCGGCTACCACCTGGTGTATTTCGTCGGTCAGGGCGAGCGCTACTGCGACTACCTCGCCGATCAGGCGCTGCGCTCGGCGGACTTCGAGAAGTGGGAGAGTGCGTTCTTCAACGACTGGAGCGCTACCGAGCTCAACGGCATGAAGTACGTCGGATAAATCAGACACGCGGGATAAATCGGACACACGTCAGAGCCGCCCGCCGGGCGGCTCTGTGTCTATCGCAAAGTGCGGACGCACCATGTTGACAGAGCAGCGGGGGAGCTCGAGGGGGCGAAGCGCCCGCCTCGAGTGAGATTCTATTCGTCAGGCATATTTGCTGTGCAAAATGCCTGACGGTGACGGCTTGCTCTCTGAGCAAGCCGGGAGCCGTCCGAACAGGACGGCTCTTTTTTCAATGTTTCTATGGAGGGATCAGCATGACCGGAACAAAAACACTGCGCTATGACACGACCGTGCTCGATGCGCGCGCGCTTGCCGATGCGCTCGAGGCGGAAGAGAAGGCCGGCTGGGAGGTCGCGGAGGCCGCCTACGACGGCACGGACTTTGTCGTGACCTTCGAGCGGGAGGGCGCGCTATGAGCGAGCAGACCCTGCGCACCGAGATGCTGCTCGGCAGCGACGCGCTCGCGCGTCTGCGCCGCAGCCGTGTTGCGGTGCTCGGTCTTGGCGGCGTGGGCAGCTGGTGCGCCGAAGCGCTGGCGCGCGCCGGCGTCGGCG
>OHCH01000302.1_pt1 | contig 11929 bp, 10 predicted proteins | sample 1566771 | NCBI WGS metagenome assembly OHCH01 (sample SAMEA3879501, study PRJEB24766) | human gut metagenome | biome: human-associated habitat; feature: feces | place: USA | collected 1985/1987
TTGCCGCTGCCCTGGGCGGGATTTTGCTCAATGCCGAAAAGAAACAAATAGATGTGCAGGTGGAATGCCCGGAGCATTTGGATGCACGCCATGATAGAAAATGGACAAGCGAAGCCCTGTTCAACATTCTGGATAACGCAGTGAAGTACACCCCGGCAGGCGGGCAGATTCGTGTGTCGGTGGAAGGCTGGGAAATGTATGTGAAGATCGACATTGCCGACACTGGCATCGGCATTTCAGAGCAGCACCAGGGGACGATTTTCAAACGGTTTTACCGGGAAGATGCGGTGCATGATGTGGACGGTATTGGGATTGGCCTGTATCTGGCCCGCGAGATCGTGACTTTGCAGGGCGGTTATATCAGGGTGGCGTCCGAGGTCGGGAAAGGCTCAACCTTTTCTGTTTTCCTGCTCCGAAAGTAGCGCCGACACGCCCCAAAAATTGAAATGTCACAGACTTGTGACATTTGGGGCCGAATTTAGCGGAAATTTTTTGTGGCTCGTGACATTTCTGTGAGGTTTGGTCGTTACAATGGGTTTATCAAAAAGAAAGGATGGTGTTCTTTATGAGCATTTTGCAAACGACTGAACTGAAAAAATATTATGGCGCAGAGCCAAACATTACCAGAGCCTTGGACGGTGTGTCCCTCTCTATTGAGCGTGGTGAGTTTGTTGCAATTATTGGAACTTCTGGAAGTGGTGATTATGTTAAAATAAGACTAAGTTAGCAGATTCCTTATAAAATAAGGGCTCACGCCAATTTAGTCTTTTTTCTATTATACCATAAAAGGTAGAAAATTCATAGACCGGGAATGAATTTTTCATAGTAAAAATCAAATGGCAGGGGCTCTTAAAGATAGAAACCTATTGCTACTGGTCCTGTCAAAATTATATCCATTCTCACAGGCGGTCAAGTTTGTGAAAAACCATTCGGTTGCAATACATTGTAAAAAAATATGTTAAGGACTAGGTTAGTTAAAAGATTCTGTTAGCTGGCTTAGTCCTTTTTTCTTGGGAGGACGGAGCAATGATAAAGGTGATTATGATTGTTGGAATAATTTTTTTCCTCGTTTCGTTGTATGCGTGTCTGGTGGCAGGCAAAAGAGCAGATGAAGAAATAAGTGCTTTATTTGAAAAAGAAAAGAAGCAGAGGAGTGAGGAATAAACGTATGAATGGAGGTATTTATAGCACTGGAAATGAAATTGTAGATGAAAATGCAAAACTGAATATATCTGGAAATATCATTCCGCAGGTGTGGTATCGGACAATCATCAGAGAAAGTGGAAAGCCAAATCTGACAGCCATTATTATACTGGCAGATATTGTGTATTGGTATAAGCCTACAGAAATCAGAGATGAAGGAACCGGACAGGTCATTGGGGTGAGAAAGAAATTTAAGTCAGATCTTCTTCAGAGAAGTTACCAGCAGATCAGCGAACAGTTTGGGATTTCCAAAAAAGAAGCGACAAATGCAGTAGTATTTTTAGAGAAGCTGGGTGTGGTAAAACGGGTATTTAGAACCATTTCCATGAATGGGATTGTTGTAAATAATGTTCTGTATCTGGAATTGATCGTAGACCGGTTAAAAGAATTGACTTATCCAGAAGAAACAGGAGCAGATCCGGTTTCCTTTGAAAAAAGAAGAGAGAAATCCAAAGCAGAGAAAATCAGTCCCCATACAGTCATAGAGGAAGAGATACATTTTGTAGAAGAGAGGGCTGTCCCTTTCCAAAGGGAGAGGGTGTCACCATTCAAAGAGAGAGCATACCCCCACAGGGAAACAGAGCCCTGGATACCCAAAGAGGTACCTCAGACCGATAGCGGGCAGACAAATACAGAGATTACTACAAAGACTACAGCAGAAAGTACCCAAAAGAATACAACAGAAATGGTGAATGGGTATAGAGATAATCCTATCTTATCCTATCAGGCAGCAGAAGAACAGTTCAAAGATCAGATTGATTATGATGCGATATGGATAGACAGACCTTTTGACAGAAAACTGCTTAATGAGATTGTAGGGCTTGCAGTAGATGTTTTGACGTCCAATGCAAAGACCATAAGGGTAAATCAGGAAGAACGACCTCTTGGCATTGTACAGGGAATGTATAAAAAGCTGGATAAGTTTACCGTAGAGTATGTGATAGACTCAATTAAGCAGTGTACAAGGAAAGCCAATAATATCCGGGCAGTGCTGCTTACCGCTTTATACAATGCCACATTGACAGCAAACAGCTATATATCCAATCTGTTTGCTTATCAGGAAGCTATCCCTCAGACGTAAGGAGCGTGATAGAAAGTAACAAAATTAAGAAAATTCAGGACAGCTCATGGATATACACAGATAGAACTTGCGGCTGTCTTGGGTATCAGTCTTCGGACGTATCAGAGGATTGAATACGGACAGCAAAAGCCCAATGTCTATGTAGTTGTCCGACTTCAGCGGTTATTTCAAAAAGATATTAGTGAGATTATGGAGGAATATACAGAATGAGGGAAGAAAGGTTTCGTATTCAGTGCCCCGAACATTTTCAGGTTGGAGATTCAGGGCGTTTTGAAAAACCTTCGCAGGATAAGGAGTCGGATTTTGTAGTAGATTATGCTCCGCCGGAAATGTTTGAAGCCGGGATTGTCTTACAGGAGATGGGGACGGAAGGAGATACTTATTGCACAATGTATGTCTATTTTGCTCCGGAGGAACACCTTCCGGTTTATATGGACAGCATGAAATACGATTTACAAAAAGTATCCATTCGGAAAATTTTTGTTGATACCGAGGAATACCTCATAAAAGTAAATGAGAAGACAAAAAAGTTTTATGCAGGTGAGGACGGTTGTTGGGGTTCTTATACGGAACTTTACCGGAAAGAGAATGGGGAACGTCTGACTGACGCAGTGATTGTTTTTCTGTGTATGCCAGATGAAATGAAGTTTCAGGAAATGGAAGCTGTGATAGGGGAACTGTTTGAAAAACTTCCTGTGATAGACAAAGAAAAGAAAGAAACAGGTCAAGAACCAAAGAGGACAAGATAAAATACAAACTATAACTTTCAGGAGGATAAGAACGTGGAAACTAAAATGATTATTGGAATTGATCATGGAAACCGTAACATGAAAACTGCAAATACGGTATTCTCAGCAGCAATCCAGCCTTTGCAGGCAAGGCCGGACAGCCTGGAGCACATTTTGGAATACCAGAACCAGTTTTATTATGTGGGAGGGAAAGTGCCGGAAAAGGAGTGTGTGGATAAGACAGAGAATGAAAATTATTATCTTCTTACCCTTGCAGCACTGGCGCAGGAAATGCGCTGCCGGGGACTGACAGACGCTTCCGTAAAAATGGGAGCTGCCCTTCCGCCTAGAAGATTTCAGCAGCAGAAAGAAAGTTTCAAGAAATATCTGTTAAAGACAAAGGAACTGCATTTCCGTTATGAAGGAGTACATTATCATGTGTCTTTGGAAAATGTGTTTGTTTTTATGCAGGGGCATGTGGTGATCCATACGCTTTTAGAAGCAGTTCCCGGCTATTGCCTTTTAGTAGATATTGGTGGAGGAACTACCGACCTGGTAGAGTTTGTTGACGGAATGCCGGACGGGAAGTATTCGATTTCGGATAAGGCAGCTTTGTACTGTATCGGAAAAGTCAATGAGGAAGCCATTGCCAAAACAGGGGCAGGGGTACCGGCATACATTACAGAAGCATTTATGAGAACAGGAAGCTATGACTGCCCGAAGCAGTATCAGGACGTCATAAAAAACTGTTTGAAGTCCTACGCAGAGGAAATTTATGGTATCATACAGGCAAACCATTATAATCTGGATCTGACCAAAATGGTATTTATGGGCGGTGGTTCTTCCATTGTGGAGCATTTTGGAGCCAATGAGGGAAAAGATGTACAGTTTGTAACGGATATACATGCCAATGCAAGGGGCTGTGAAGAAGCAGTGAAAAGTATTATCCGGGCAAAACAGAGGAAAATGCGGACAGCATGATAGGAAGTGAAAACTTATGGATACGGAAAAAGTATATACAACTTCACTGCGGCTGTATAAAAGCAGACCGGTACATCATCAGGCTTATCGGTATCTGAAGGAGTATAACAAAGATATTTTCAAGACAAAAGACGATTTTATAGCAGAAGCAATCGTTTATTTTGCCAAGTATCTACAGCAGGAAGAAGAAGTACAGCAGATGAAACTATTAAATACCCTTCTGGAAAACCAGAAAGAACAATTTTGTAAAATCGTAAAAGAAGCGGTTTCAAAGGCACAGGAAGAAGCCTTTGAGAAGCGGGGTGTGCTGGAAAAGACCGTTCAGGGAGAACTTTCTGACGGTGGAACGATAGCAGAGGACAGGGAAAAGGAAGAAGCCTGTATGGAAAAAGATTTACGGTTTGCGGAATTTTATGGGGCATTTGAAGAATAAGGAGGAAAAAGATATGGCAGTAGGAAGAAGTGTATGGGAAGTTGTAAAAGGGATTTTCATTGCAGTGGGGAAACTGCTGTATCTGACAGGGAAACTGGTGATATGTTTGTTTCTGCTGGTTCTGCAGCTTGTTTTGGCAGTGTTCCATGCAGGGAGCAGGGAATAGAAAGGGGATTGACAGGTGCATTGGATACGGGACAGACCGTATACAAAAGATAGAAAAAAGAAGATAGAAAATGGAAAGCAGGCTTGTGTGGCCTGCTTTTTTTGACGAAAAAATGAAAAGGAGCAAAGCTATGATGAAAGGAAAAAAGAAAAGGCTGCTGGCTGGGACGCTGGCACTTCTTCTTAGTTGTTCTACGTTACTCAATACAGGGATCACCGCACTGGCTTCTGAACAGTCTGAGGAACATGCACAGATACAGGAAGTAAAACAGGAGGAGGCTGCTTCAGAAACATTACCGGAGTTGGAAGAGGTAAAGGAGCAACTAACAGAAGAAGAACTGGTGTATGCAGAGGACCTTACCATAAAAGCAGGAGAGTCCTTTGACTTGGAAACAGATTACAGGGGTTTTCAGAAAAATGATGAAAAAGTAAAGGTGACGTTTCTGAAAGCAGAAGGGGACTCCGGCAATTCTTTTGATTTCAATACCCCAGGTTCTTACCAGGCATTTTATCGTGTTGATCCGTTAAGCGGAAACCCTTCCTATCAGATTATGAGAAGAATTGTGGTAGAAGCAAGGGAAAACAGTACACAGGAACCCCAGGGAGAAGTAAGCCAGCATACCGAAGATGGCTCCGGTGAGGACGGTGAGGCGGACCCTGACCCGGAGATACCGGAGGTACTGACGGAAGAACCGGAAATGCCAGATGCAGGGGCAGAGTTGATTGATCTGACACCAAAAGAGGATAAGGGAATGTTCTTATCGGTTGTTCCGGCAGCAATGGAGCAGCAAAAAGGAAGCAATGTACATCTGGTACAGGGAGAAAAAATCCCATACCCTTCTAACGTGGGGAACTATTCTACTTCCTATTTCACTGTAAATGGCCATGTGGCATATTGTCTGGAGTCTATGAAGGCTTCCCCGCCGACCTCGGATTATGTAGCAAATGAATTTGAAAGCAACCCGGAATTGCAGAAAGTCCTTTATTATGGATATGGCGGTCCTGGGGACATTACCGGGGAGTATATGCCCTCTTTTGACTGGAAGACAAAGTATATTTTTACGCATTTAGCTGCCGCTTATTCTTATTGTGGCATGGACGGTTTTTATGGCTGTACCTTTGAAGATATTAAGGCAAGCGGTGTGTGGGGATATATCCAGCATATTTACAGCCTGGAAGCACCTCCGACAGCAGCAATCACGTTGTCCCCAAAGGAAGCAAAGGCTTATGAAAGTGGAAAGGAACAGCGTACCGGGGAGTTTACTTTAAAAGGTGACCATAGAAACTATATTACTTTAAAAATGCCAGAGAATGTGACTTATCACAGTGGAAGTACAAAACAGACAGGAACCGTAAAGATCAATGGGAATACCACATTCTATTTCAGCGCTCCCAAAACTGTAACGGGTACATGGAACAGCGGTAAGCTGAAAGGACAAATGGGAACCCAGTGGAAGACCTTAGTATTGTCTACGGGTTCTGGTTCCCAGGACATTGGGTATGGGGCATTTTTTGAAGAAGAAAGTGCTTCTGTGGAATTTACGGTGAAGTGGCTGGACCTGGCAAGGGTAAAGGTAACAAAAAAAGATAAGAACAGTAAAGTAAATCTGTCCGGCGCTGTTTTTGGTATTTATTCAGACAGTGCATGTAAAAATCTTCTTGTGCAGATGCCGGCCACAGACAGCAACGGTACTTCTGAGGTGGAGCTTCCGAAAACCCAGGATACGGTATATTTAAAAGAAATTTCTGTTCCAGAAGGCTATAAGCTGAATACAGAGTCTTTTAATGTGAAGCTGGAAACAGGAAAAACAACTTCTGTTGCAGTGACGAATGAGGAACAGAAAGGAAAAATCACAATCCGTAAAAAAGGTGAGGTTCTGACTGGAGTAACCGGAGAAGAGGGGAACCTGACTTTTGTATATGGAAATGCGGACTTTGCAGGGGCAGAATATAACATTTATGCGGCAGAGGATATTTACAGCCAGGATAAAGTGACGAAGGTGCATAAAGCAGGGGATCTGGTAGAAAGTCTGACAACCGGGGAAGATGGAAGTGCTGTTTCCAAAGAATTGTATCTTGGAAAATATAAGGTTGTAGAACAGAAAGCACCGGAAAATCTGGTGATTGGAAAAACAGAACAGGAACGTACCCAGTTTGTAACCTTGTCCTATGCAGGACAGAATGTAGAGTTATCCCAGGGGGAAACCACTTTTACCAATGCAAGACCGGAGATTTCCGTAAATGTAGTGAAAAAATCGAAACATGATGACGTTACCCTGGAGGGTGCGACGTTTGGATTGTATGCAGAAGAAGACCTGACAGCGGCAGACGGAAAGGTTCTTGTAGAAAAGGGAAGCCTGGTGGAACGTGCTGTTTCCGACAGGGAAGGAATGGCTGTGTTCCATGCGGATATTCCTTTGAATTTCCATTACAGCGTAAAAGAAATCCAGGCACCGGATAAGTATTATATGACAGATGAGGTGTATCGTTTCTTCTATGAATATAAAGACGACAGCACCTACACATATACTTTTTCCCATGATTTTAAAAATGAGGAAGTACGGGGAGAAGTTCATGTAAGTAAGATTGATCAGGATTCCCAGGGATTTATTTCCCAGGGTGACGCAACCTTAGTAGGGGCAAAATACGGATTATATGCTGCAGAAGATATTGAACACCCCAATAAGAAAGATGGGATTGTCCATAAAAAAGGGGAACTTGTAGCGCAGGGTACGATTTCCAGTGAAGGAACTGTAGATTTCAAAAACCTGTATCTTGGAAATTATTTCGTGAAAGAAATAGAGCCGGCAGAAGGGTATCTGTTAGATGAAACAGAGTATCCCGTAGAGGTTTCGTATGAAGGACAGGAGGTACAGATTGTACACCGGGAAGTAACTGTAAAGGAAACTGTAAAGAAACAGGCCTTTCAGCTTATCAAGATCTCAGAAGACGGGGAGCAGACAGAAACAGAACTGGTAGAAGGAGCTGGATTTAAGGTATTCCTCATCAGTGAGCTGTCTGGTGTAAAAGATGGAAGTTTGAAGCCGGGAAATGGTTCTTATTATACCCCGGAAGATTTTATCACCTATGATTACAGCAAAGACGAAACCGCTTCTTATTGGGAGAATGGTAAAAAGATTACGGTACCAGAGCTGTTTACAGATAAGAAAGGATATTTAAAGAGTCCAGAACTTCCTTATGGAACCTATGTGGTGTTTGAGTCTACAGTTCCGGAAAATTTAAAAGGGATTCGTCCATTTATCGTACAGATTTCAGAAGACAGCCGGGAACCCCAGGTATGGCGTGTGTTTGATGACCGTCCTTTGCAGTATTACTTCAAGATTGTGAAAAAAGATGCCCAGACGCAGAAGCCGGTGCTGGATAACAGTGCAGCTTATAAGATTTATGATGTGGAAGCAGAAAAATATGTGGAAATGATCGTAAGATATCCGAAAAAAGAAGTGGTATCTGTGTTCAGGACCAACGAAGAGGGATACCTGATTACACCGGAGCAGTTAAAATGTGGCACTTACCGGATTGAAGAAGTGGAAGCGCCGGAAAATTATGTACAGGTAGGATTTGAAAATGCCCTCTTAAAAGACGGAAAGGAAGTTCCACTGAATGAAGTTGCAGACGGAGGCACATACCAGGAGGCAAAGAAAGCGCCGATCACTATTACCGTAGATTCTGATACCGTACACCAGGTAGAAGAGGAAACCGGTAAATTTATTGTTGTCATTGAACAGTATAATGATGAAGCAGTAGGAAGCCTTACAATCCATAAAAAGGGAGAAAAACTTTCTGGTGCTTCTAAAGTAGAAGAAAAGTTCCTGACGAAGATGAAAAACGGTGTAGCAGGTTTCGTAAATCAGGTAAGCAGTTTCTTCACCGGGGAAGAAGTCATGGAAAAAGAGAAAGGTTATAAATTTGACTATGAAGAAGGGAATATGGAAGGTGCAGAATTTGCCATTCATGCAAAGGAAACCATTTATACCCCGGACGGACAGAAAGACGAAGCAGGAAACCGCATTGTAAAATATGAAAAAGATGCCCTGGTAGCCCGTATGGTAACAGATAAAGAAGGAAAGGCAGTCCTGAATAATCTTCCTATCGGAAAATACTATGTAGTGGAAGAAAAGGCAGGTCAGAACTGTGTGCTTGACCCGGAAGCAAAAGAATTTGAAATTGCATATAAGGGACAGGAAGTAGCAGTGGATTATGTAACAATGGAACTTACCAATCAGCGACAGAAAGTTTCCCTGAGTATTCTGAAGAAAGACGCAGAAACCGGAAAACCGCTGGAAGGAGTGGTATTCGGGCTGTATGCGCAGGAGGATATCAAAAATGCTGCCGGGGAAGTAGTTGTAGAAAAAGATGCCCTGATTGAACTGGGAACAACAGATGAAGAGGGCAAGCTGGTATTTCAGGCAGATCTTCCTCATGGAAAATATTATATTCAGGAAGTAGAGCATAAGCCGGGATACCTGCCAAATGATGAGGTGTATTCCTTTGATGCGTCTTATACAGACCAGACGCTTGAACTTCTCGCTTTTTCAGAAGAAATTTCTAATCAGCCTACCATTACAGAAGTTACAAAAGTAGATTTGACTGGCGGACAGGAAATTGAAGGTGCAAAAATGCAGATTTTAGATCAGGACGGAAAGGTGGTAGAAGAGTGGGTATCTAAGAAAGAACCTCATGTAGTCTATGCACTGGAACCAGGAGAATATGTACTGCATGAAGAACAGGCGCCTACGGAACAGGGATATGTCCGGGCAGAAGATGTGAAATTTGTTGTGGAAGAAACAGGGGACGTACAAAAAGTGAAAATGGAGGACGACCATACCAAAGTTTCGATTTCCAAAACAGATATTACAGATGGAAAAGAAATTGAGGGAGCGAAGCTGCAGATTCTGGATCAGGACGGGGAAGTGGTAGAGTCCTGGACCACAGGAGAGGAACACCTGATTGAGTACCTTCCGGTAGGTACTTATACTCTGCATGAAGAAGCGGCAGTTGATGGATATATTGTGGCTAATGACGTGGAGTTTACAGTAGAAGAAACGGGAGAAATTCAGAAGGTGAAGATGGAAGATGAGCGTGCTATGGGACAACTGGTTATTGTAAAGACCGATGCAGACAGTAAAGCGGCTCTGGAAGGAGTAGAATTTGTCCTCATGGAAAAGGAAACCGGTAAAGAAGTAGAACGCCTGAAGACTGGGAAAGATGGAAAAGCAGTTTCCAGCCTGCTTCCGATTGGAACTTATGAAAATGGTACTTTCAAAGAACCGATTACCTATGTGCTGAAAGAAACCGCAGCCTTAGAAGGATATGAGAAGACAGAAGAAGAGTGGGAGATTGTATTCAGCTACCAGAATGATAAAACACCAGTCATTGAAGTGGTAAAAGAAATCCAGAATAAAAAAATACCGGAAGCACCAGGTACCGTCAAACCGGGACCAAAAACCGGTGATGATACAAACTGGTTCCTGCCTTTGCTGGCTCTTGGTGTAAGTGCAGGCATGGTAGCAGGCTTACTTTATTACAGAAAAAGGCATAGGAAATAAAAATTAGTTTTTTAAACTTGGGAAAGGGCGGCTGCGGCTGTCCTTTCTTTGGCAATATGAGGTGAGAAGCATGGAAGAGAAAAAAAGAAAAGAAGTAAGTAAGCAGAGGCAGAAAACCGGAACTACCCGTATGGAAAGGAGCAGGCGTTGAGGATAGGGATTATAGATGCAGATCTTTTGTACCGGAAAAGACACCGGTTTCCGAACTTGGCATGTATGAAACTTTCCGCTTATTGGAAGGAGCGGGGATTTGAAACAGAGCTTCTTTTGGATTACAGCCAGGCTGGAGAATATGACCGGCTCTATGTATCAAAAGTGTTTACGGATACCTTTGTGCCGGAACATATTTTGACGAGGGAAACAACCATTTATGGAGGGACTGGATTTTTTTACGATAAAGCACCGGTACTTCCAGAAGCGGTTGAACACCATACACCGGACTATCATTTGTATGACCAGATGGTAAAAGAAAACAGTGCAGGAGAGAAAAAGAAGAAGGAGTTCCAATTTTATACGGACTATTCCATTGGCTTCCTCACCAGGGGGTGTTTTCGGAAGTGTAGTTTCTGTGTAAACAAAAATAGCACTGGTGCAGTAGCAGCAAGCCCATTGGAAGAATTTTATGATCCGTCCAGAAAGAAGTTATGTTTTCTGGACGATAACTTTTTTGCCTGTGCAGGGTGGGAAAAAATCTTTTCCAGTGTCCTGGAAACAGGCAGGCGTTTTCAGTTCCGGCAAGGGTTGGATCTGCGGATTATGCAGAAAAGGCAGATGGAACTTCTAGCATCAGGAAAATTGGATAATGGCATGATTTTTGCCTTTGACCATATCAAAGATCAGGAACTTATTGTAAGAAAACTGGAACTTTTGCGGGAAGTAATCCCAGTTCCTTACCAGAAAATTAAGCTGTATGTACTGTGCGGCTATGACTGGGAAGGAACCTGGAAAGCAGATTTTTGGGCAAAGGATATTCGGGACGTTTTCATACGGATTGAGATTTTGATGCGGTATAAGTGCCTGGCTTACTTGATGCGCTATGCAGCATGGGAACGGGCACCGGAGGTTTATAAGGGAATGTATATCAACCTAAGTCGTTGGTGTAACCAGCCGGCCCAGTATTCAAAAAAGAGCCTGCGGGAATTTTGTATCGGACAGGGGGAGCATAGTTCCTGCTTCCGCTACCTGACTGCTTTTGGAGCTCTGCACCCGGAAATGGCGCATTATCTGGATATGAAATATGAAGAGGTGCAGTATGGGAAAATTTACGGCTGAAGAAATTCAGATTGCAAAGGCAGTGGATCTAGTGGATTTGGCGGAGCAGATAGGGATTCCGCTGAAAAGAAAAGGCAGGTTTTATCAGGCAGTGGGTATGGACTCTGTGATGATCTTCAACCGGTCTTCCTGGTGCCGGTTTAGCCAGGGGGTAGGAGGTAGTACCATTGATTTTCTGGAATATTTCAGAAATATGGATTTTGTGGAGGCAGTCAAATATCTGCTGGAGTTTGCCGGATATATCCGTACTGAAACCATGCAAAAATTTCAACCGGAAAGACAGATTGGAATGACAAAAGATACAAAGAAGAAAAAAGAGATACCGAAAGAACCTTTTGTGCTGCCTCCAAAATCAGAAACCAGCCGCCGGTTATATGGATACCTTATGAAGCAGAGGAGACTGTCAAAGCAGGTGATCGACTTCTGGATAAAAAAGGGACTTTTATATGAAAGCCTGCTAATAAAAAGTCAATAGTAAAATGAATTATTTTTATGATTG
>OHCH01000329.1_pt1 | contig 10564 bp, 12 predicted proteins | sample 1566771 | NCBI WGS metagenome assembly OHCH01 (sample SAMEA3879501, study PRJEB24766) | human gut metagenome | biome: human-associated habitat; feature: feces | place: USA | collected 1985/1987
AGATCCTGGAGCAGTGTCCGGCGCTGGATGCGCTCGTCGTCCCCGTCAGCGGCGGCGGGCTCATCGGCGGCGTCGCCACGGCGGTCAAGGCGCTCGCGCCGCACGTGCGCGTCTACGGCGCGGAGCCGGAGGCGCTGCCGCGCTATCGGGAGAGCCTGCGCGCTGGGCATCCGGTGCAGGTGGAGCAGCAGCGCTCGGTCGCGGACGCGCTCGTCGCGCAAAAGCCGGGGGAGGTGTGCTTTGCGTATGTGGCCGAAAACACCGACGGCTTTGCGTCCGTTGCGGATGCCGACCTTCTGCGCGCCATGAAGCTGCTGCTTCTGGAGGGCAAGCTCCTGTGCGAGCCGTCGTCCGCCATCGGTATGGGCGCCGCGCTGTGCGGGCAGCTGCCGCTGCGCAGGACAGACAAGGTCTGCTTTGTCATCAGCGGCGGCAGCGTTGCGCTCGAGCAGCTGCATCAGCTTGAGGACGTCAGGCTCTGACAGACAGCAAATATCCGCCCCGGCGCACCTTCCGTCAGAAGGGCGCGTCGAGGCGGATGCTGTCTCGGGCCGTTATTTGCTGCTTGCGAGCGCCTGATCGATGAGCTCGTTGAGCTTCTTTGCCTGATCGGGTGCGGTGATCGCGCCGACGATCGGCTGGCCGACGATGTTGCCGTTCTTGTCGACGACGTACGTGGTCGGGAACGAGTACAGACCGGCGGTGAACTTACCGGCCTCGCTGTCGGAGGCGAACCAGAGGTTGGAGTAGGTCACGCCCTTTTTTGCCAGAATGTCCTTCGCATCGGCGATGGCGGTCTTGTCGCCGTCGAGCGTGAAGGAGTTGATGCCGACGACCGCGCCGCCCTTCGCGGAGAGGTCCTTGTTGAGCGCCTCGAGGTCGGCCAGCTCACCGACGCACGGGTTGCAGGTGGTGAACCAGAAGTTCACGACCGTGACGCTGTTGCCGGCAAAGAGCTTGCTGCTGTCGACGTCATTGCCGTCGAGATCCTTGCCCTGAAAGCTCGGGAATTTCATCAGGTCGCTGCCGGAGGCGGTCATGCCGGCCTCCTCCGCGCTCACGCTGTCACCTGTGCCGGGCGTCGTGCCACAGCCGGGATACTTCTGCTCGAGGATGGTGAGCTTGCCCTCGATCTCCTTGATCTGTTCGGCGCCGGCCTTGAGCGTCTTGAGCTCGTCGGCCGAGAAGCCGTCCTTCGCGCTCTCGATCGTGGCGAGCAGGAAGTCGCCGTAGTTCGTGCCGTCCTCGATCATGGTGCTGTTCTTGTTGGCAGACAGAAACACCTTGTTCCAGAGCTCGGAGTTTGCGGCGAGAATGTCGTTTTCCTTCTGCATGAGCTGCTGATAGAGCTTGGCCGCTTCGTCGGCGCTGTTCGGCTCGGTCGCGATCAGGGCTGCGATGTCGGCGCTGCCGTTCGCTTTGTCCTTGCCTTTGCCCGACGAGCATGCCGCAAGGCTGAACACCATCGCGAGCGCGAGCAGGAGCGTCACAAGTTTTGTGATTTTCTTCATCATGATTCCTCCGTTTGATTTTGATGGTTGCTTACTTGTTTCGGATTCGTGTTTCCGTTCAGGCCGAAACCATAGCGGAAGCGGATGGCTTGCGTGGGGCAGGCGCGGATGCACTTGCCGCAGCGGATGCACTCCGTGTCGTTGGGGGACTTGGTGATGTCCACGTCCATCTGGCAGGTGCGCGCACATTTGCCGCAGGAGACGCACTTGCTCGTGTCGACCTGGATGCCGAGCAGGGAGACCTTGTTCATCAGCGCGTAAAACGCGCCGAGCGGGCAGATCCACTTGCAGAACGGGCGGAAAAACAGCACGCTCAAAACGACGACCGCGATCAGAATGATCAGCTTGCGCGTAAACAGCGCGCCCAGCGCCGCGCGGATGCTCTCATTTGCGGCTGCGAGCGGGATCGCGCCCTCCAGCACACCCTGCGGGCAGATGTACTTGCAGAAATACGGGTCGCCCATGCCCACGTCGTTGACGATGAGCGCCGGCAGCAGCACCACGGCCAGCAGCAGGATGACGTATTTCAAATAGGTCAGCGGCCTGAGCTTTTTCGTCGACAGCTTTTTGCCCGGGATCTTATGCAGCAGCTCCTGCAGCCAGCCGAACGGGCACAAAAAGCCGCAGATGAACCGCCCGAGCAGCACGCCGAGCAGGATCAGGATACCGGTGATATAATACGAAAAGCGGAATTTGGACGAGCCGACCACCGCCTGAAACGCCCCGATCGGGCACGCGCCCGATGCCGCCGGGCAGGAATAGCAGTTCAGACCGGGCACGCAGACGGTCTTGCCCTTGCCCTGATAGATGCCGCCCTTGAAGAAGTTCGGCAGGTGGATGTTGGTCAGCAGCGTCGCCGCCGCCTGGATCCAGCCGCGAAACCGGCTCAAAAGCAGGGAAACAGACTGTTTTTTCTTATCCAATGCCGACACACTCCAAGCACAGCCGGATCGCCTTGTTGAGCACGGCACCGGCCTCGCCGCGCAGCGCGCCGAAGCACACCATGGCGATGCCTGCAGCGATCAGCAAGCCCTGCACAACGGCTTTCTTCGCACGAAACACCCGGATCACTCCCTTCTGTTTGCCCCATGATACCATGGCGCAGATAAAATCTTCGTTAAGAACGGAAACTTAACAGAGATTTTATGCTTTTGTGTTATCATATAACAAAGTGGACATTCGTAAATACGCACGAGGAGAATGGTATGCATATTTTGATTGTGGAAGATGAACGGGCGCTCTGCGACACGATCGCGCGCAGTCTGCGGCGGCTTGCCTACAGCGTGGACTGCTGCTATGACGGACAGAGCGCCGCGGAGATGCTCGCCGTCGAGCGCTTTGATCTGGTCGTGCTGGATCTGAACCTCCCCGGCGAGGACGGTATGACGGTGCTCCGGACGCTGCGCGAGCGCGACCGCGACACCAAGGTGCTGATCCTGTCGGCGCGCTGCGAGGTCGCCGATAAGGTGGTGGGACTCGATGCGGGCGCGAACGACTATCTCACCAAGCCCTTTCATCTCGATGAGCTTGCGGCGCGCATCCGCAGCCTGACGCTGCGCCGCTTTACGCAGAGCGACGTGGTCCTGACCTGCGCCGAGCTGTCGTTTGACACCAAGGCGCGCACGGCGTCCGTGCGCGGCGAGACGCTGTCGCTCACGCGCAAGGAGACGGGCATCCTCGAATACCTGCTGCTGCATCAGGGGCGGCCGGTTAGTCAGGAGGAGCTGCTGGAGCACGTGTGGGACAGCGGGGCGGATGGCTTCGGCAACTCCATCCGCGTGCATATCTCCGCACTGCGAAAAAAGCTGCGCGCCGCCCTGGGCTATGACCCCATCCGCAACCGCATCGGCGAGGGCTATGTTATGGAGGCGCAGACATGAAGCGGTTATCTCTGCAGTGGCGCATCACGCTGATGACGGCGGCGCTGATCGGCGTGACGTGTGTGCTCATGAACTGCCTGATCGGCTATTCCGGCAAGCGGTACATGGATGCGATCGGCAGCGGCATCTCGGCTTACAGCGAGATCGAGTCCGGCGCGCCCGACGCCTTCGACCCGCAGAGCAAACAGCCGGATGACGAGCTGACGATCATCATCAGCGGCGCGCAGGCGGCCTTCGGCGTCACGAACTGGTACATCACGGCGGCGGTCACGCTCATCGGCGGCGTGCTCGCGTATTTTGTCAGCGGCCGCGCGCTGCGTCCGCTGCGCAGCTTTGCAGCGCAGGTGGAAAATATTCAGCCGGGCAATCTGGCGCAGTGCAAGGTCAGCGAGGACGTGCTGCCGGAGTTTCAGCGCTTCAGCCGCTCGTTCAACGGCATGATCGACCGCCTGGATGCGGGCTTCACGGCGCAGCGGCAGTTTACGGGCAACGCTGCGCACGAGCTGCGCACGCCGCTTGCGCTGATGCAGGCACAGCTTGAGCTGTTTTCCGCCGAGCACGCGGACGTCGCGCCCGAAACGGCGGCGTTTTTGAGCCTGCTGCAGGAGCAGACGGAGCGTATGGCGCAGATGACGAAGATCCTGCTGGAGATGAGCGAACTGCGCACCGTGCCCTGTGACGACCGGGTCGAGCTCGCGCCCATGATCGAGGAGATCTTCACAGATCTTGCGCCGCTCTCAGATAAGCTCGGCGTCACGCTGACGGCGGAGGGCGACGGCATTATGACCGGCAGCGATGCACTGATCTACCGGCTGATCTTCAACCTGACGGAGAATGCTGTCAAGTACAACCGACCCGGCGGTTCGGTGTGGGTCCGCGTCACGCAGCAGACGGAAAAGCTCCTGATCTGCGTTTCCGACACCGGCTACGGCATTCCGGAGGAGTATCGGCGGAGCATCTTCCAGCCCTTCTTCCGGGTGGATAAGTCCCGCAGCCGGGAGTACGGCGGCGCAGGGTTGGGGCTTTCGCTGGTGTGGGAGATCACCAATCTCCACGGCGGCTGCGTCCGGGTAGAGGAGAGCTCAGATAAGGGAACCACCATTGCGGTGGAGCTGCCGACAGGGGCGGAAACCGAGCCCTCCGGTGCGGATATATCATAATGACCCTTGGCTGTTTCATGGCGATTGTTTTCGACCTACAACATTATCGCAGCAGTTCTCGATCAGCGCCCTGTCGTGGACGATCACGGGAATGGCTCTATAGTAAAGATACCCACCGCGGGTTATAAATATCATATTTTCTTCCGGGAACTTTACTGCTTCGATAGTATCGAACAATTTCATAGTTAATCACCAACCTTCCTTTTTAGGAATTCCATGTGTTTGCCCTCTTTGCAAGGCAAAACATTGTAATCCAAAGGATTATAAATTTTATCCGAAAGCTGGATTTCAATGTCATTATATGCTGTAGCCACCATATACAAGTGTCCCTCTGGGAAATCAAGGCGTACTGCGGACAGATTATTTTGATCATAAATCCATGTGGTTTTGGCCGGTTGCTGTAATGGATACTGACGTGTGTATTCAGCAAGCAATTCCTTGGTACAAGGGCAAATACCAAACTGGTATCTGTCGGCTGTTCCAGGACGGAGATAGAGAAGGTATGCTGCATCATCACAGAAGAGGGCAATAGCATCCTCATTATATTCCGTGACAGTGCTGGCAAAGGTACAACTGCTTGTGGCGCAGAAACTCTCGATACAGAGTTGCTCGACATTCACTTTTTTGCTGTCAGCCAGTATATCAAAAGTGCCGACTCGTTTTCCGTCCCCAATGTCGCGGCTTGCAAAAAACAGCCGTTTTCCGTTACTAAACTCGAAATAACAGATGGTTGCGCCAATGTACTGCACTTCTTTCAGCGTAGTACCAATCAGAGAGGAAAATGCTGTAGTAACATCTGCAAGGTCGTTCTTTTTGTCATCAGCGTATACCGGGTTTACCACAAAATCGGTATAGCAGCTGACTACCAGGGGCTTGTTCTCAAACCACAGGATGAGCGGTTCGGAATACACAGAAACAGCACCCTCGTCATATAGAGCAGGTTTGCCGCCAACATTGATGGCAGAAACAGCGGTAAGTGGTTTCCCGATACAAGCAAAGTAATTGTCTATGGTATTGTAATCCTTACCTGCAATATTAGCCTCTGTCATAGCATAATAGGCTTCAAGTATATTTGCCCAGACATAGTCCTTGTCCGCCATCCAGGCACCAGAAATTTTCCAGCTGATGCTTCCAAGCAGACACTCTGGTTCTTCGTTGGGATCATCGTCACTGGTTCTGTATTTGACGGGGGCTCCGGCATTCATAAGAACCTTGGCAGCCTCCAAAACATAATGATCGTACGATGACCAACAAAGCGAATGAAGCGCCAGACCGCCATTTAACCCGTCATTTGCAGAAACATCATAACCGCAAGCGAGAAAGTGGCGGACAACATCTGCCAAGATGGACCCACGCTTGTAGAATTCTCCATCCATAATAAACTCTGACAGAATTGTCTCTTCATAATACTCATCATAGGCATTGATATCCTCTAAGCCCTTCAGAACAGAATCGAAAGCATCCCAATCGATAGGTGTCTGGTCTGTAATTGCTGAAAGTTTGCTGACGGAGTCGCTTATGATATTACTCATTGTGTTCACCTCATATCCGGCGTGATAAATGCTTTTCTTTGTTTACAATAGCATTCTATCACGGTAGGTGTCCTATAAAACGGACTTTAGTACAGTATATCATAACAAAGTGAACATTTCTACCAACAAAAAAGGCGGGGCTTATTCAGCCCCAACCTCAATGTCTGTTCCGTCCTTAAAGCGGAATGTGATTCTGTTGTCAGCGTGTACCGTTGCCGTTTCCAAAAGTGTGATCCATAAAGCACACAATGAAACTATTCCAAAGTGTCGCTTTGCCGAAAAGCCTTGTGCCGCAAGTATTTTTGCAAAAAGAAAAAGGTTGATAGTTTCAAATACTTTCGTATCAAAACTATCAACCTTATTTGGCAAAGAACCGTAATTTTGATAGAGACCCGTTAAGGGGGTGCAATTACGGTTTGGAGGGGGGTGCATTTTGATTTTAGGGGTGCAGTTCTTTGCCAAAGGAAGAGGAGCACCTTCATGAAATTATGTGTTAAGGGAAAATAATTTTTTGTTAAAATGCGTATGTTTTTCTCTACACCCCTTGCAAACCAGAAAAAGCTCGGTATAATATGACCAAGAGAACCGAAGCAGTCATATTTTCATGGAGGGCGCGACCTTGGCTTTTACCGATTACGAGACTGAGCAGCTCCGCAAGGCGTTGCTGAAGGAAACGAGACATTGTGCTGTCACGCTGGGGATGAAGAAAACCTCCGTAGAGCAGCTGACGAAGGCGGTCGGCATTGCGAAGGGCTCGTTCTATAAATTCTACGAATCCAAGGAGATGGCCTTCTTCGCGGTTCTGGAAAGTATCCACTCCGAGCTTTACGGGGTGGCTGACCATGCACTGAGCGAAGCAAACGGCTTGCCGCCGTCGGAGCGTGCGGCAAAGGCGGTTCTTGCCGTCTGCCGGCGGCTATCTGATACTGGTGACATGGTTTTCATTGAACATGACGCCAAGTTGCTTTTACAGAGATTGCCGGAGGGTGTCAAAAAGGAACATTACCACGATGACGAGACGCACATTCGTCTGCTACTAGAAAAATATGGCCTTGTTCCTAGACGGGGGATTTCACTTGCCGCCGCGACAGTACGCGGACTGATTCTGACCGTCTCACACAAGGAGCAAATAGGAGAACTGTACCCGCAGGTGCTGGAAGCACTGGTGTACGGCGCTTGCAGGGAGTTATTTAAATAAGCGGAAGGCCGCAGAGATGCGGCTTTTCCAAGGCGCAACGGTTAGCGCCATCTAACCGCCCGGATGCGCGCGTCGGTTAGGTTAATCTAACATCGAAAGGAATGATAGCGATGCAGGAACACAAGAATTTCTGGGACAAAAATGCCGGACGTTACGACCGCTTTATGCGAAAGGATCGGGCGGCGTATGACGAGATGTATGCGCTGATCCGGCCGGTCGTGCGGCACAAGACGGTGCTGGAGCTTGCTACCGGCACGGGATTGATCGCAAAACACATCGTAAACGCGGCGGCACACATCGAGGCGACGGACGCCTCCGCAGAGATGATCGCCGAGGCAAAGCGGTATAATCGCTCGGCAAAGCTGTACTTTTCCGTGCAGGATATGTTCCGCCTGCCCTATGCGAACCAGTCCTTTCATGTGGTGATCGTGTCCAACGCGCTGCATATCGTGCCGCAGCCGGAGAAAGCCCTTGCCGAGATCCGCCGGGTGCTGAAGGACGACGGTGTGCTCATCGCGCCCACCTTTACCCATGCGGGAAACTCGTTTTCCGGCAAGGTCAAGGCGTTTTTCATGAAGCTGGCGGGCTTTCCCCTCCACAGCAGGTGGACGAGCGAGGAATACTTGAGTTTTCTGCGGCAGAACGGATGGGCGGTGCGGAAAAGCGCTGTTCTGAAGGCGTCATTTCCGTTAACTTATGCCGAATGTACGAAATCGGAGGTGCGATAAGATGTCATTTTTTGAGAACACCAGAAAGCCTGTGGGGCTTGGCGGGAAAATCATGGTCGCCATGATGAACCTGGGGCACAGTCCTGTGGCACGGTGGGGACTTCGCTTTTTGGAGCTTACTCCGGACGCCAAGGTGCTGGACTGCGGCTGCGGCGGAGGGGCGAACATCAAGAGACTTCTGAAAAAATGCCCGGAGGGTATCGTGAAGGGCATCGACTACTCGAGCGTCAGTGTGGAGAAGGCTCGAAGCCTCAACCGAGCCGCAATTCAGGAGGGGCGCTGCGTGGTGTGGCAGGGCAGCGTGGAGCGTATCATTTTCGCAAAGGACTGGTTCGATGCGGTAACGGCCTTTGAGACCGTCTATTTCTGGCCCGATCTGCCGCAGTGCTTCCGGGAGGTTTACCGGGTGCTGAAGCCCGGCGGGACATTTCTCATCTGCAACGAAAGCAACGGCGATACGGACAAGGACAAGAAGTGGACGGAGATCATCGGCGGCATGACCATCTACAAGGACGCCGAGCTGAAGACGTATCTGGAGCAGGCAGGCTTTCACGATGTGCAGATACACAAAAAGAAAAGCTGGCTCTGCATTACGGCGTGGAAATGAGGGGGCTAAATCATGAGTATCTTTGCATCTATCTTACGCAGCGTATACAAGCTCTCCGGCGCGAAAAAGGCGTTCGCCTTGCCGGAGGATGCACTGCGAAAGGAAATTGAAAAGCAGAACCGGCATCGTGGCGTTTTTACGCCCACCGACCGCAAGGCATATTATGAAACGATCGTGGTAAACGGCTTTCCCTGCCTGATCGTGCGAGAGCATCCGAAGCCGTCCGAGCGCGCGATCCTCTACTTCTTTGGCGGCGGCATGGTGATCGGCCCCGATAAGGGCGACCTGCCTGTGATGCGCAAGCTCTGCCGCGAGACCGGCTGTGATGTGTGGTTTCCGTTCTACCCGCTCTGCATGGAGCACTGCATTACTGAAACCTATGCGATGGTGTACGAATGTTATCGAAAAATGATTGCACTGTATGGCGGCGGGAACGTCAGTACCTGCGGCTTTTCCTCCGGCGGTGCGCTGGCGCTTGGCATTGCGGCGCATAACAACGCCCAGCCAGAGCCACTGCCGCAACCGAGGCACATTGTCGCCGTATCCCCCGGCGAGGTGCCGTGGAACGATGCGGAAAGGGCGCGGATGCAGGCACTCAACAAAAGGGATGTTTCCATCGATTATGCCTTTATGGTGACGGTGGAGAAGTTCATGCGGCATGGCTGTAAGAATGTGCCGGACTATATGCTCTCCGGCTCCCGGGGAGATTTTACCGGCGTAGGCGATATTCACTTCTTCTATTCTGCGGATGAGGTGCTCTACGGCGCATTGCCGGACTTTGAGGAAGCCTGCAAACGGGCAAATGTCCCCTATACGGTGTCCGCCCGCCCGAAGATGGTGCATTGCTACTGTATGCTGCCGATCTTCAAGGAGGCAAAGGAGGACTTTGCAAAAATCGTGGACATTTTGAAGAAATGAGGCTGGAAACGGTCGTGTGATGACTGAAACACGGAGGAAAACCATGGAACGCAAAGAGGCCATTCGCAGCGCATACCGACTGACAGGAGGAAACAGCTTTTATGACGGCATGATCACCTGCACCACACTGAGTGGAAAAGCGGTGTGCCGTCTGGTGTGGGATATGAACAAGGCGGAATGTGATGCTTATCTTGAAAAAGCACTGTCAGGTGTTCCTGATGATTTCTCGGGCAAGCTGCTGGAGGTACCGGTGGGAACGGGGATTCTGACCATGCCGCTTTACCAGATGCTGCCGGATGCGGATATTACCTGCCTCGACTACTCGACAGATATGATGGGGCAGGCACAGGAAAAAGCGAACCGACTGAATCTGAACAACGTCACCTTCCGGCAGGGAGATGTGGGAGCACTCCCCTATGCAGACGACACCTTCGACATCGTTTTGTCGCTGAACGGCTTTCATGCTTTTCCGGACAAGGAAGCCGCCTATCGGGAGGTTTTCCGGGTTTTGAGACCCGGCGGGACATTCTGCGGCTGCTTCTATGTGAAGGGTGAGCATAAGCGGACGGATTGGTTTGTCCGGCATGTTTATGAAAAGGCAGGTTTTTTCACACCGCCCTATGAGACGGCTTCCAGCCTGAAAGCACGGCTGGATGGAATGTATGCGGATGTGGACATGGGAAACCTGAAAAGCATGGCGTGGTTTGTCTGCCGAAAAGCGGGTTAAATCTGAGATGGTCTCGTGCACGCAAGAAAGAACAAGGAGGGAGGCAATCAGATGAAGGACAACGAGCTTCTATTCGACCGCAAAAGCCATGTGCTGTATTCCAAGCCCTGCAAGAAAGAAATCCTGGCGAAAATCGCCCTGCACTATCCGGAAGCAGAGCGGGAGACAGTATGGGAAAAGGTGCAGCGGCAGTACGTGGTCTTTCTCTCCGACTGGCGCACCGACTTGGGCGGCAAAAAGAACTTCCACAACGGCGTAGGCGGCACCTACGACTGCATCGCCATCATGTGCTTTTACGATGTG
>OHCH01000332.1_pt1 | contig 10502 bp, 9 predicted proteins | sample 1566771 | NCBI WGS metagenome assembly OHCH01 (sample SAMEA3879501, study PRJEB24766) | human gut metagenome | biome: human-associated habitat; feature: feces | place: USA | collected 1985/1987
TGTCACGCCTTCATAAATCAGATGATTTGTTGCAATGTCCATCCGCTCCGCGTATTTACGCGCCGTCTGTTCACCCAGCTTTTCAAGCCGCGGATGTCTTGAATCCGTGCGATTCAAATAACCGTCCTTCTCCAGCGCCGTAAATACCCGGCTCACCGTATATTTTTCTACACCGAGTGTCTTAGACAGATTGGTTACATTGCAGTTTTCCGGTGACATTTTTAATAAACTGACTAAGATTCGTATTTTTAAAAATTCTATTGAATCCAGCTTTCCCACTTCCCCTCTGATTGATTATTTGCGAATTTACTTATTGGCTAATTTGTTAATTTGTTGATTTGTTGATTCATTCATTTGTTCATTGGTTGATTCACTTACTTGCTGTTTATTGTTATTGCAGTTGGCAACGTAAATGAAAAGTCACCAAAATAGCTTGCTGTTTAGTGTTTGTTGTTGTTTTCTGCGTATCGCTTGCTTGCGTCTTGTTTGCCTTCGCTACCTTCTGTTAGTTATTACTAATCCATGAACAAAAAAATAGAATTCCCGATTCGGGAATTTCTGTCTTTGGAATAAGGGTTAGCTCTAGCTAACTTCTATAGTATAAATGTCTGCATTTCAACTGTCAATGCAGCTTTTGAGAACTTTTCTCATTTTCTGTTATGTAAAACAAAAACTGCCGCATAAACGCTTGTTTTTGTCCTTGATGACATTTACAACGCTTTATACGGCAGTTTGTTTTTATCTCTGATTGTTTTTACTCTGCAATTTTCTTATCTGTTTCCAAAATGTGATGTACCAGCCAGTCTGTTAAGAATGTAAGCACTTCCTGAATGACTTCTTCAGAATTTTCATCTAAATGCTCTAAATCCAGTTCATCTAACTTCTGGCAGAACTGGTCGTGCTGTACCTTCTGCATGAACATTCCCTTGTAATTAATGCTTTTCATATATTCTTCTTCATGCTGGAAATGTATCTTGGTATAATCTCTCAGTTCATTTAAAATCTTAGCGATATGGTCATACTTATCCGGTATAAATTCATTTTTATATAACTCATATGCTTCGTCTGCGATTTCAAAAAGCTTCTTATGCTCCTCGTCAATCTGGGCAATTCCTGTATAATATTCCGGTTTCATCTCGTACATTATCTTTTCCTCCAATTCCGGCGGCTGTCAGGCTATTGATGTATTTTTACATTTATACAGCCCATCTTTACCTGCCTCTTAATGTTTTTATTACAATAACATAAATAGCCGGTGATGTCGAATGGTTTTTGTAAAAATAGAGGGTATGTTGTTTTTTATTGTTACATTTCATCAAATAGTGGTTTATTCCTTGTGTTTGGGACGTTCTTGGATTTTGATACATCTTATGTTTAAGTTAATCTCGCACCAGCGCCCATCTGCTGCCACAACTTAATCGTTTCAATACATCTCATGTTAAAGTTAATCGGGACAGCACGAAGCGATTATTTCGCAGGAATCATTGTTTCGATACATCCCATGTTAAAGTTAATCCAACGTATTTCCTGCATTCCATACAATACACTATACCAGATTCCCCAGTATTTATCAACGTTTTTAAAATTTTTACCAGCCACCGCGCCATTTGCCAAAAAAATTTAGAAAATCACCGCAATGCCACTGTTTTTGCGGATTCACGCAATTTTGCACTGATAGGCGGCTGATAAATTTTCATTGTATTACAAAATCAACTGCTCACCATTTTCCCTATCCTTCTTTCCAAGCACCTCCTCGCCAAACACATTTTCATTAAACAGCTTAATAATACAGATAAAATCCTCGTCTTCCTGTATCACCTTCTTTAAATCCGTCTTCAACCCGATAAGCTTTGAAGGTGTAATCTCTCCACGGAAAACAGAATTTTGATAATGCGATAAATATTTTTTGCAAATTTTAAAGACCTTCTGCACCCGCTTTTCATTGACATCGTAAAATACAAATGCATAATTATAGTTCAATTTCTTTGCCATATACCCTCACTTCCTACCGATTATCCTTCAGCGAAAACGGAATAAATTCCTGCCCTTCTAATATATACTTAATCAATTTGTAGCAGTCCAGCTTTAATGCCGTCCGGTAAGTTACCTTTCGTTTCAGCCGGTCATGCACAAATACCGATTCCATGCGCGCTTCAAATGCTTCAATAAATATTTTTCGTCCTTCTTCATTCAACAAACAATAATTGACTTTTTTGTCAAAATGCTTTTCAACCTGCAATTTCCGGTTATTTACTAAATCAAATATCGTCCGGTACACAATAACCGGCTTAAAAACCTCACTCATATCAAGGCTTAATGAAAAACGCCCTTCTGACGGCTCATGTAAAAAACTGATGCGCTGATCTAAATGTGTCTGATAAATCGCTGAAATCGTCTTTGCATACAATAGCGTATTTCCATAAGAAATCAACGCATTAATTGGATTATCCGGCGGTCTTTTCACCCGCTTATTCATCACAAAATCCTCCGGCAGAAAATACTGGAATGTCCCATAAAAACGCAGCCAAACTTCGCCCTCTGCCGCCATAATTTCTTTTACATTTTGCGCATTTTCCACTTTCACATAAAATTCCCTGCGAATCCAGTCTAAAACTTCCTTGACTTCCTTTTTATCATGCTTATAATAATGATACAGCACCTCGTAAATGTTCCTGCCAATTCCGCATACAATCGCTTTGGCAATTACTTCTCTGGAATTGTCATATGCCTGTACCTGTTTCACTATCAGTCTTCCGCTGTTATACTAATTTTTCGGATAAAATGTACCACTGTACCCTTCATAATAATTGAAAAAATGTACGATAACGTGATTCTGTGACAAAAAATCCAACAGCTTTGTATTTACCGTGACTTCGTTCATACAGTAAATTTCTTTCGTATTCTCGATTGGAATGTAAACATTTTTTCCGTCTTTCCGGAAACACAATGAATTGTCTTTCCTCGTCAGTTCTCCCATGGACATAATATATCTTGTACTTCCCATAATCCACCCGCTTTCCGTATTCGTCAGATATAACAATACTCATAATAAGCACATTTTTTACACTTTGATTCATTTAAAACCGGCGGTATCGTATCCTGTTCCAGCAAATCCTCTATCTTGTCCACATACGTATTTAATTGTTTTTCGATTTCCGGTGTTAATTCTAAAATAAGCGTTTTAGAATCTTTTTTATTCTTTTCGACAAATTGCAGTCTGCCCTTCCGTACTATTCCTTTTGTCTTTAAAACGTACAAATAATAGTAAAGCTGCCACTTGGCGGCTTCTTCGTCTGCATCCGATTTCTTGATTTCCGTCAGATATTCCGCCGTCAGCTTGTCTAATTTAATATTTTCAATCGCGATTTCCGAGTTGGAACTCCCCGCCGCCTTTTCCTCATGAATTGCTTTGCCAATCTGCACATTTTCACTGTTATCCTCCAGATTCATCCGGTTTCCATGCAGATAACACTGCCGCTTACAGTGAAAATAATAATTCATCAGCGTTCCATTTACCTTCATATGAACCCCCATTCTTACAAAACTTTATCTGTAAAATGATACGGACTACACAAATAAATTTCCCTGCGAATAAAATTTATCGGTATTTAATCTGCCATTTTCAAAATACTGCTCTGCATCTTCAATCAGATACAACTCACCGATTCTGTCATTATAATCCAGGCTATTATCAATTTTTATCTGATAAATAAAATAACTCATCTTACTTTTCACCTCTGATAACAATATCTGTTTTTTCGCATAATTCATTGTCATATCGCTTAACAATTCCCTGTACCGCTCCCACACCTGCTTTCCGTCAATGATTTCTCCGGTATCTGTCGTAATTTCCCGTGCAAAATAGACCGACATCTTCCAGTCATCATTCTTATCAATTAATTTCATCTTTTGAGAAATCCATACAAAATCCAGCTTTTTGACATTATCCACAAAAGCCTCTATTCCATTTTCATTCTTTCTGTCATTGCGGTATTTTCTTATTCCTTTTAAAATATAATCATAATATTTGCCAAAATTCTTATCTGCAAGCAGTTGTTTCATCTCATCTTTTCTTAATGTATACGCTGTATCAACACGATAATCCTCCTTATAAATACCACTTTCATTATCCATATCGAAAAAATAGACAACACCTTTTCTTTTAAAATTCCGGTTAATTCGCCCGATGAACTGCTCCTCGCTGTCCAATTTGCTGATATCCTTATAGCCAATGTCCATATCAATATCTATGCCGGCTTCAACAACCTGCGTTGCCACCAGTATTACCGCCTTATCTTTGTCTGCTGTATCCATTTCCCTTAAAATGCGTTTTCTGTCAATCTGATTGTCGTCCCCCGTCATGCAGAATATCTGTAAATCCTCCCGTCCGGACTCCGTCAGCATATGGTAAAACTTCTCCGCACTTGTTTTCGTGATAAATTCCATAAGAAGCTTTCTTCCCTTTTGCGCCTGTCCCAGAACATGCGCATATAGTTCTTTCATTTCAGTCTTTTTATCCTGATAAAGCAATTCATACGACAATGCCACTCTTTTCTTAAAACGTGCGTCCTGAAAATATTTTTCCGGATTTTCAATCAGATTTACAACCTTTTCATGATTTCCGGTAAGCATATCCAGCTTCGGCAGTGTCGCCGACATAATAATAATTTTCATATTCAGCAGCCTGCTATAACACTGCAAAAACATCATAATTTCTGTCCAAAGCACATTTTTATAACTCTGAATCTCATCCAGCACCACAACACTGCCTGCCAGTTGATAAAAACTGATTGCTGCTTCTCTTTCACACCCAAACATGATTTGAAACAAATTGACATGCGTTGTTAAAATAAACGGATAATTTAAAAACTGCCTGTCCAACAGTGCCTTTTGATAAAATTTCTCATTTTCTTCTTTATCGAGATTTTCCCAGAATTTTCTTGTTCCGTTTAGCGGAATCGGTGTAATGGAATTAATGACCGCAATACTTTTAAAAATATCTGTCTGCCCGTATATTTTTTCAAGCGTATCGTAATTCTGCTCGACCAGTGTATTAAACGGATACACATAAAAAATCTTATTGATATTTTTATCCAATAATTTCAGACTGCAATTCATTGCCAGATTCGATTTGCCGGCCCCGGTCGGTGCTTCAATAAAGGCTATGTTGGTATCTTTATTTTTAAGCAGCGTCTGCTCAGCTTCATAAAACATGCGATTCCGCAAAATATTAATATCCTTTTTATCATCAACACAGCTCTCCGGATTCAATCTGCGAATCTGTTTTACCCGCTCCGACTGCTCATACTGTGTGGCAAACTCCGTATTTTCAATCGTTCCGAACGCACTCATTTGTATGCCGTTGTCATATTCCGATGTCGCATAATAATCACAGGATACCAACACTGAAAATAAAAATCTTATATACGTATACAATCCTGCGTGCGAAGACTGCTTCTCTAAAAAGCTGTGATATATCCTTGTGTTCTGCCTCGGCATATTCATCATATGCCAGTCTCGTTTACAAAACGGTCCATGATATACTTCCGTAAAATTACCTTGATTCATACACGAAAAAATATCTGCTAATTGCCGGTTTGGCTGAAATTCTTCCAGAAACTCTTCAAACCTCGACAGATTTCCATGGTGTCTTGATATTACATAAGCATTTACCAGCATGAATACATGAATCATATTCTTTTCATCTTTTGATAACAGACTTTCCTGTATCTTCTCATAAAAATAGTCAAAATAAATTGCCGCAGACAGTATAGAATGTTTTGTTCCGTCCAGACAATCTATTGCTGTCCATTTTTTTAATGTATTTTTCATTTTTATACTTTGAAATCGTGGGTTAATTTTCCCGCAATCATGAAAAATAATGACGTTTACTATCAGGCTGTAAAACAATTTTATCCCCTCATCGGAAAGCTCCGGTGCCAGTTCTTTTTGAAAATTTTCAAATACTGCCTTAAAATTTTTATGTTCCCACAGCTCTTCAAAATAATGATAACATCTGCCCACATGTTCTTTTAAAATCTCCGGATTTTTCCCATTGCCCCGGTCACAATGTGCATAAAATAACTCCGGTTTTACAATGATATCCTCAATAGGTATAATATATTCCTTCATCTTTTTCTCCTCAATTCCATAAAACATTTCATAAAAACGCATAAAACCATAGCCGGAGTCCAATATCTAATGTCTTTCCGGCTATGGTTTCACTTTAATAAAATGCTATATGATATGTCCTGCCGTCAATATCATCAACCGCATAAATTTTTTTCTGTATTTCTGAAACGGCAAGATTTGTGAGTACAAACCGTTCGTATTCATACATATTAAATGCTAAATCCAGTCGTACCGGCAGTGCTTCCTCATACTTATATGGATTGTCCTGTTCAAAATCGTCTAAATCAACCACGGCATCTCCCCGTACAAAAAAGCTGTCGATTTTTTTCGGCGTTTCCACCTCTGTTGCATCAATCATACTTGCTTCGGTAATGTCTGCCGGGTGGTCATTGCTTCCAAGATACGGCATATAGACACACTTTCTGCCAATAAGACTATCCGCAACCGCCTCTGCCGCTTCGCTGTCCAGCATAATATATACATACCATTTGGGATTTTCAAGCCACTGCTGTCGGACTATCAGATTTCCGCCTTTTTCCATAGACGCATATCCCACCGAATTATTAAACGCTATCATCTTTTGCGGAAAACTTCCCTTTTCACAGCAAGGAATGACCGCTGTTTTTAAATCCTTTAACTGCTGATAAAATTCAGGATACTCCGGTACGTCTGTCTGCTTCTTCTGTCCAATCTGAGCATATCCCGAATATCCCATAACCGCTCCCAAAAGTCCCAGTAATGCAACACGGTGGATATGTCCATACGTGAAATAGTAATACTTATTCACTTCCGGCTTTTTAAAAAAAGCCTGCTTTCCGCTGAGCGTAAATCTTAAAACCTTCATCTGCCCCACACCTTTCAGCCTACTGCTTTGCAATCTCTTTTCCGGTGAAAATATCAAAATACTTCACGTCCTCAATATCACTGACAATTTCCGTTGTATGTGAATTATAATGAATTTCGACAGATAATACTCTGTCTTTTATATCATGAAGCAGTTCTTTTGCCTTTACCTGAATAGTATTCTTTTCCACACCTTTTGTGAATGTCACATACTTATCCAAATTCGGCAGGTACAGTGTCGGTTCTGTTTCGATAAACAGTCCAAATTCATTTTCACAGCCTGCTTTGGAATTGGTTGCAAAACTGGTTGTCCCCTTTAATGCTGCTTCTTTAAACTTCTGATAATCTTCCTCTGTGTAACCTTCGGTTACTCCAAGCTGCTCAAAATTGTCATATACTTTCGGATTAATCACAAATGGATAAAAATAGTGTGCTTCATCACTGACTATCTTTGTTCCCAATGTGGAATTTTTGGCATCTTTTCCCTCTTTATTCTTTTCTGCCGCTTTTGGGTCTTTAAACGGCGATAAAATATTCTGTTCCTGTGTTTCAGAGCCGTTATACAGATTAAATCCCTGACCAATCTGAACAGCACCTGTAATAGAAATATTAGCATCTGCTTCTGCAAAGGTTGAACCAAAATTTTTCACATCAATCGCCGAAAATAAATTTTTTAATATTACTTTGATATCCTTGTCTTTTTTCATATCTTCTACGCCAAAAATATACTCATAACGTTCTTTCAATGTACGCGGCACAAGAAAAACCGCTCCGTTTTTATCTGGTTTTGAAACTGTAAATGACTTTATATTTAAAACCTTTTCTCCCGCTTCTTCCCACATCTTTTTCATCGGAAATTTTAATGCCTTATCACTGCCGAAAAACTGTCCCTTAGTTGTTGTCTTTGGAAAACCAGAAAAATCTGCATTCCAGTTTGCCATTACCGATGAAATTCCTAATACCCCATAAACTCTTTTATTCATTTTACTCATTATCCATACCCCTTTTCCTGCTTACTGTTCTTCTTTTTCTCTTTTGGTATACACTAAATTACCGTCTACAAATCCCGCTGACAAAAAATAATGATTTACTTCTTTTCCTGTCATATCATACTGTATAACATGACCATACAGATTTTTTATTCTGTAATCGGTATCCGTAATTGCATAACTGTATTTTTTTAACATCTGCAATACAGTTCTTTTAATCATTTCATTGCTTGTTGTCTGCAACAGCGGATTAATAAAAGATAGGTTTTTATTCGCTGATTTACTTAAACTTAAATAAGTATTCATTAACTGTCCCACTGCATAGCAGTATTCGTCTGCGCTTTCAAAATCCCATTCTTCTTTTTCATCAATATGTGCCTTTAACAAATCTCTTACCTTTGACATGTTTTCTTCATACCTCCCGTCATTATTAAAATAATCCATCATAGATATCCACAAATTCAACTGATGTGTCGCTTTTGTTCTGTTTCCCTGTATTATTGAATGAACAATTAACCGCCATGACATATTATCAATTGTCTGCGCTATTCCCCATGCCTTGCCCTGTCCGAACCAGCTAAAAAACTGTTCCCTGTACTTCACCAATTCCTGTTTTAAAACATTATCATGAAACGATAAATCTTCTGGATTAGTAAAGTAATTGTACTTTAACCGCTTTGAAAAAAGAACATCATCAACAAGTACTTCTACCTGCCACAGCTTATTTTTCCGTCCATAACCCTGTTCAAAGTTCTCCATGGCTTTATCCTGTATTTTCAGGACTTCTTTCATCGTAAACGGTCTGTCCAAATCCGGCTTGTAACCAGTTATCCTGCCCATATAGTGAATTTCAAGTTCCTTGCCTGTCTGTATCCTTAGATAAATACCGGTTTCAATCATTGGTGCCTGTTCACTGTCACCGCAGGCAGTTATCTTATTTTCATCTAAATCAATATAAATGTTGGTTTTGCCCTTTGCCGCCTGCCCTGACAAATAATCAAAAAAATACATCTGCATCATTGCATCATCTAATTCAAGCAGATATGGTACAGTTGTTTTTCTGGTCTTATTTTCAAGAAACGGCTTCTTGGCATTCAAACTCATATTATTACTTGGTAGTCCCTTGATACTATTTTCCGCCTGCTGATTATAATCATTTTTATTGAAAATATTCGGCTCGATATACCGCAATCCTTCTCTTTTTATATTCTCTTTGGACTGTTCTACATCATTTCCAATAAAAAATATTTTAAAGTAATCCTTCTTTGACGTATCAATATGCAAGGTCTCAATACAATTTTTCAGTTCTGCCTTTACCCAGTTTTCGATTCTTTCTGCCTGTTTTACATCAACTTTACCGAGTTTCTCCTCCACCAGTTCATACAATGAACTGTCTTTTGGTTTACTGTATTTCTTTTCCGGATTTTTCAAAACCTCATAATAACCGCTAATGCTTTCTGCTGTCAGTTTCTTTTCCAGACTTTCTTTTTTGACAAAAAACGCATAGAAATTATTGGAATGAATCTGCTTTGTAGAATCAACCGGTTTATTCATCTCTATCAATTTACTGTAATAATCTAAAAATGAAATCAACTGATATTCCGAGGTTTCCTGTCCCTGTACTTTCCCTGTTTTTCTATCGGTTTTAATTTCAATAGGGTTTCCCACAGAAAAATTGTCATCAATATTAATAAAAAGATAGGTACCGTCTTTTGGAACATAATTATCCAGAACCCACTGTTCCGAGTATTGCTTAAAATTCTCCCGGAACACTTCCATACATTCCTGTAACATCAAATCCCCCCCTTTACAAATATCTGTAATTTGCAAAACCGCAGCCACGCGCATTCATTTCTCCCAGACCAGTTCCCAGTGCCATATAAAGCAATGCCTGCGCCTGTTCAACCTTATCCCCCAGCAGTTTTCTGCCTTTATACGGAACGGCTATCGGTTTATGGTTTTTCAACTCAATCTGCCGGTATAAATCAAAATCTTCGTTCATTTTTTCACCGGTCAGCCGGTTATACTTCTTTATCAGATTACTTTTCAGCCGTTCCTCATACTGCTCAAATGAAATACACTTCTTCCAGTAACCTTTTGCCTGTCTGTCCGATCCGGTACCGTCACACTTTATAACAACCGGTGTAATTGAAAATATCTGTGAAATAAATTTTTGAGGGATAATCGTGATTTTTACTGTAAGACCTTTTATCTGATGATTGTAATGATTTGCCAGATAATCTGCAAAATACTGTGCCAGTTTATCACTGACAGTTCTGACTCTTACGGTATATACCTTCCCCTCTTTATAAATACCGTCTTTTTCCAGCGGATACGGCTGGTCGAAGCAATACTGCTTATAACAGTTTGTTTCATGCAATTCCAACAGTGATTCATTTTTTGCCAGACAGCTGTCAATATAATTGGCAAAAACCGCATACGTCTGCTCCTGTGAAATGTCCTGCAAAAGATAAATCTTGAGCCGCATTTCATATACTTTTAACTGATTCATATACTCGCCTTTCTTTTTGCAAACAC
>OHCH01000336.1_pt1 | contig 10274 bp, 6 predicted proteins | sample 1566771 | NCBI WGS metagenome assembly OHCH01 (sample SAMEA3879501, study PRJEB24766) | human gut metagenome | biome: human-associated habitat; feature: feces | place: USA | collected 1985/1987
TCACCGTCCTGTTCCCGGACAAGGCTGCAAGCGGTGCACTCGCCGACATAGACCGGCTCGAGGAGCGCTTTCTCACGCACCCGGCGCTCGCCATCGAGCAGAGCCGCCTGACCATCGACTCCATGGCGCGTCAGGCGCAAAACAACATCCTGTCCGCCTTCGCCCTGCTCGAAAAGTTTGACGACGACCAGTTCGCCGCCCTGCAGGAGGACGAGGAGGCCATCGACCACTACGAGGACAAACTCGGCACCTACCTCATCAAGATCACGAGCAAGGAGCTCACGCCGCGCCAGACCGCCGACGTGTCGAAGTATCTGCACACGATCAGCGACCTCGAGCGCATCAGTGACCACTCGCTCAACATCGGTGAGACCGCACAGGAGCTCTACACGAAGCAGATCGTCTTCTCTCCCGCCGGCTCGCGGGAGCTGCACGTCATGCTCAGTGCCGTGACGCGCATTCTCGAGCTGACGATCTCCGCCTTCCTCAACAACGACGTCGACGCCGCCTACCGCGTCGAGCCGCTCGAGGAGCTGATCGATAACCTCTGCGACGAAATGAAGCTGCACCACATCGACCGTCTGCAGACCGGTGAGTGCACGCTCAACCACGGCTTTGCCTTCAACGACCTGCTCACCAACTGTGAGCGTGTGTCCGACCACTGCTCGAACATCGCCGTCGCCATGATCGAGCTCGAGTCCGAGTCGTTCGACACGCACGAATATATCAACAGTGTCATGGCCATGCACTCGCACAGCTTTGACAAATACTACGCCGAGTACAGCAAGGAATTCCAGATCTGACCGGCATCTTCCCCGCCCGACCGAACAGTCGGGCGGGTTTTTTATGCCGCTGCTGCCCAAAAATCCGGCAGTGCGCCCAAATATGCACCGCCGCATATGTGCAGGGTGCACAAGGCAGTTTTCTCCTTTGGCGGCTATGTTTTCAAATTTCACAAATCGTATGAATTTTTCCGCGAGCTTATTGCATATTTATTCGCGTAGTAGTATATTTTTATTGTCTTAATGGATTTATATTCGCTTGCGAGGGATGACATATGTATACTGAAAAGAAAACCATTTTCATTGACGGCAGCTCCGGCACGGCCGGGCTGCGCATTTACGACCGGCTGGCACAGCGCGCGGACATCACGCTGCTGACCCTGCCGCCGGAGCTTGGGCACGATATCGAGGCGCAGCGCGAGATGCTCAACCGCGCGGACATCGCGTTTTTGTGCCTGCCGGATGCTGCAGCCAGGGAGGTTGTGCCCCTGCTGCGCCCCGATGTGCGTATTCTGGACACTTCTACCGCACACCGCACCGCGCCGGGCTGGGTATACGGCTTCCCGGAGCTGTCGCCCGAGCGCGAGGCAGCGATCCGAACGGCCAAGCGCATCGCCGTGCCCGGCTGCCACGCCAGCGGCTTTGTCGTGCTCACCTATCCGCTCGTCGAGGCGGGCATCCTGCCGCCGGACGCGCTGCTGACGTGCTACTCGCTCACGGGCTACAGCGGCGGCGGCAAGAAGATGATCGCCGAATATGAGGCAGACGAGCCCGATCCCCTGTACGCCGCGCCCCGGCAGTACGCCCTCACGCAGCAGCACAAGCACCTGCGCGAGATGTGCGCGGTCCCGGGTCTGACGCACGCGCCGGTGTTCGCGCCGATCGTGGCGGATTTCTACAGCGGCATGGAGACGAGCGTCGCGCTCTTCGGCGCTCAGCTCTGCCCCGGCAAGACGATGGCGGACATCAAGGCCGCCTACGCCGCAAAGTACACCGGCCCCGTCGTGCACTATCAGGACCCCGCGTGCACGGACGGCTTCCTGTCCGCCGCCGCCATGTCCGGCAAGGACAGCATGGTCGTGTCGGTGTCCGGCAACGACGAGCGCATCGTGCTCACGGCCGTGTTCGACAACCTCGGCAAGGGCGCGTCCGGCGCGGCGCTCGAGTGCCTGAACCTCGTCATGGGCAAGGAAAAGGGCTTCGGCCTCGAACTGTAAGGAGGAAAACCGATGAAGCAAGTCACCGGCGGCGTGTGCGCCGCACAGGGTTTTTCCGCAGCGGGCATCCACTGCGGCATCCGCAAGAATCAAGCCAAGCGCGACCTCGCGCTCATTTACAGCGCCGTCCCGGCCAGCGCCGCGGCGGTCTATACATCCAACCTCGTCAAGGGCGCGCCCCTGACCGTGACGAAGGCGCACCTGGCTGACGGCAAGGCGCAGGCCATCGTCTGCAACAGCGGCAACGCCAACACCTGCAACGCCGACGGCATCGCCGTCGCCGAGGAGATGAGCGCACTCACGGCAGCGGCGCTGCACATCGCGCCGCAGGACGTCATCGTCGCGTCCACGGGCGTGATCGGCCAGCCGCTCGATCTCGCGCCCATCCGCACCGGCCTGCCGCAGCTCGCCGCCGCGCTCGGCGACCACTCCGATCAGGCGGCCGAGGGCATCATGACCACCGACACGCAGCCGAAGGAGATCGCCGTGCAGTTCACCGCCGGCGGCAAGACCTGCACGATCGGCGGCATCGCCAAGGGCTCGGGCATGATCCACCCGAACCTCGCGACCATGCTGGTCTTTCTCACGACCGACTGCGCCATCAGCGCGCCGATGCTGCACGCGGCACTCACCGGCGACGTGAGCGACACGTTCAATATGGTCAGCGTCGACGGCGACACGTCCACGAACGACATGGTCGCCGTGCTGGCAAACGGGCTCGCGGGCAACGCCGAGATCACAGCGCCCGGCGCGGACTTCACGGCCTTCTGCCGCGCGCTCAACAGCGTGACCGTCTGGCTCTGCCGCCGGATCGCGGGCGACGGCGAGGGCGCGACGCGCCTGATCGAATGCTGCGTCACCGGCGCGGAAGATCACGCGACGGCGAAAACCGTCGCCAAGAGCATCGTCTGCTCGTCGCTCGTCAAGGCCGCCATGTTCGGCGCGGACGCCAACTGGGGCCGCGTGCTGTGCGCCATCGGCTACAGCGGCACGCATGTGGACGTGCACAAGGTCGACGTGTTCTTCCGCTCGGCAGCCGGAACGGTGTGCGTGTGCACACACGGTGCGGGCGTGCCGTTTTCCGAGGAGGAGGCCAAACAGATCCTGCTCGAAAAGGAGATCGAGATCCTCGTCGACCTCAACGCCGGCGACGAGGGCGCAACGGCATGGGGCTGCGACCTGACATATGACTACGTGAAGATCAACGGCGACTACCGTACCTGAACCGGGAGGGACACCATCATGGACATCACAAATCCGCAGCGCGCAAAGGTACTCGTCCACGCGCTGCCCTACATCCAGGAATACAGCGGCAAGATCGTCGTCATCAAATACGGCGGCAACGCCATGATCAGCGAAAAGCTCAAGGACTCCGTCATGCGCGACATCGTGCTGCTCTCGCTCATCGGGGTGCAGGTCGTGCTCGTGCACGGCGGCGGGCCCGAGATCACGGATATGCTGCAAAAGCTCGGCAAGCAGACGCAGTTTGTCGACGGTCTGCGCGTCACGGACGCCGAGACCGCCGACGTCGTGCAGATGGTGCTCGCCGGAAAGATCAACAAGACGCTCGTCAATCTCATCGGACAAAAGGGCGGCCGCGCGATCGGCCTGTCCGGCATCGACGGGCAGATGATCCAGGCGCGCGTGCGCGACGAGCGCCTCGGCTACGTGGGCGAGATCACGAAGATCGACGTGCGCCCCATCCTCGACGTGCTCGACAAGGGCTACATCCCGGTCGTGTCCACCGTCGGATGCGACACGCAGGGCCATGTCTACAACATCAACGCCGACACCGCGGCCGCGCGCATCGCGGGTGAGCTCGGCGCGGAGAGCCTCATCGCCATGACCGACATCGGCGGCATCCTGCGCGACAAGGACGACCCCGGCACGCTCATCCCCGTCATCCATACGGCAGAGGCGCACGAACTCATCACGTCCGGCGTCATCTGCGGCGGCATGCTGCCGAAGGTAACCTGCTGCATGGACGCCATCCGCTGGGGCGTGCACCGTGTCTTTATCATCGACGGACGCGTGCCGCACGCCATACTCATCGAAATGCTGACAAACGAAGGCATCGGCACCATGTTCGTTGCCGGACAAGGAGGAAATGCAAATGAATACACAGCAACTTGACCATACCTACATCGCCAACACCTACGCCCGCTACCCGGTCACGATCGTGCGCGGCAAGGGCTCGCTGGTCTGGGACGAGAACGGCAAGGAATACATCGACCTCGCGACCGGCATCGCCGTCAACAGCTTCGGCGTGTCCGATCCCGCGTGGGTGCGCGCCGTGACCGAGCAGCTGTGCACCGTGCAGCACACCTCAAACCTCTACTTCACCGCGCCCGACGCGCAGCTGGCGCAGCTGCTGTGCGAAAAGACCGGCATGAAAAAGGTCTTCTTCTCCAATTCCGGCGCGGAGGCCAACGAATGCGCCATCAAGGCCGCGCGCAAATACGCGGCTGAGCACAAGGGCCCGGAATACCACACCATCATCACGCTCAAAAACAGCTTCCACGGCCGCACGATCACGACGCTCGCCGCGACCGGTCAGGACGTGTTCCACCACGACTTTCTGCCGCTGACGGAGGGCTTTGCCTATGCCGAGGCGAACGATCTCGACGATCTCAAGGCGCAGATGGCCGCGCACAAATGCGCCGCCATCATGATCGAGGTCGTGCAGGGCGAGGGCGGCGTCATCCCGCTGACACAGGAATTCGTCAAGGGTGCGGCGCAGCTCGCCGCCGCGCAGGACATCCTGCTCATCTGCGACGAGGTGCAGACCGGCAACGGCCGCACCGGCAAGCTCTACGGCTATATGCACTACGGCGTCAAGCCCGACATCGTCTCCACGGCCAAGGGGCTCGGCGGCGGGCTGCCGCTGGGCGCAACGCTGCTCGGCGAGAAGGTGCAGAACGTGCTCACCCCCGGCAGCCACGGCTCGACCTTCGGCGGCAACCCGGTCTGCTGCGCCGGTGCGCTGAGCATCCTGCACCGGCTCGACGGGCCGCTGCTGCAGTCCGTACAGGAAAAGTCCGACTTCATCGTCGACACGCTCACCGGCGCGCCGGGCGTCAAGAGCGTCACGGGCCTGGGCCTGATGCTCGGCGTGGAGACCGTGCGCCCGGTCGCAGACGTCATCTGCGCCTGCGCAGAGCAGGGCGTGCTCGTCATCTCGGCGAAGAACAAGGTGCGCCTGCTGCCGGCGCTCAACATCCCCATGGCGCAGCTCGAGCAGGCGATCGGCGTGCTCAAGGCCGTCTGCGCCGAGGTATAAGGAGGAACACCGATATGAATCTCAAGGGCAACGATTTTCTCAAGCTGCTCGACTACAGCCCCGAGCAGATCGACTACCTGCTGCAGCTCGCAACCAAGCTCAAGGCCGAAAAAAAGGCCGGCATCCCGCACCGCCTGTGCGAAGGCAAGAACGTCGCGCTCATCTTTGAAAAGACGAGCACGCGCACGCGCAGCAGCTTTGAGGTCGCGGCGCACGATCTGGGCATGGGCAGCACGTATCTCGACTCCACCGGTTCGCAGATCGGCAAGAAGGAGAGCATCGCCGACACCGCGCGCGTGCTCTCGGGCATGTTCGACGGCATCGAATACCGCGGCTTCGGCCAGTGCATCGTCGAGGAGCTGGCGCAGTACGCCTCCGTCCCGGTCTGGAACGGCCTGACGGACGAGTTTCACCCGACGCAGATCCTCGCGGACTTTCTGACCATCCGGGAGCACTTCGGCTCGCTGGAGAACATCCACCTCGTCTACATGGGCGACGCGCGCTTCAACATGGGCAACTCCCTCATGGTCGGCTGCGCGAAGATGGGCATGCACTTCACGGCCTGCGCGCCGGAGGGCTACTTCCCCGATGCGCAGCTCGTCGCGGAGTGTCAGGCCATCGCGGCGCAGACGGGCGCGACGCTCGACTTCATCTCCGACCCCGCCGCGGCTGTGCAGGGCGCGAACGTGGTCTACACCGACATCTGGGTCTCCATGGGCGAACCGGAGTCCGTCTGGGCGGAGCGCATCGCTGCGCTCGCGCCGTATCAGGTCAACGCGGCGCTCATGGCCAAGGCTGACCCCAACGCCATCTTCATGCACTGCCTGCCGGCGTATCACGACAAAAAGACCGCCGTCGGCAGCGAGATGTGCACACGCTTCGGCCGCGAGGCCATGGAGGTCACGGACGACGTGTTTGAAAGCGCGCAGTCGGTCGTGTTTCAGGAGGCCGAAAACCGCATGCATACCATCAAGGCGGTCATGGCGGCGACGCTTGCGGAGATCGAACTATGAAGCGCTATCTCGTACTTGAAAACGGCGAGGTCTTTGCAGGCCTCGCCCTCGGCGCGCCATGCGACACGTTCGGTGAGCTGGTGTTCACCACCGGCATGAACGGCTACATCGAGACGCTCACCGACCCCAGCTATTGCGGCCAGATCGTGCTGCAGACCTTCCCGCTCATCGGCAACTACGGCATCATCCCGGCCGATTTTGAGGGCAAATGCTGCGTGCGCGGCTATGTCGTGCGTGAAGCGTGCTCCACACCCTCGAACTTCCGCTGCGCGCAGACGCTCGACGCGTTCCTGAAAGAAAACAACATCCCCGGCATTACCGGCATCGATACCCGCGCCGTCACGCGCATCCTGCGCGAGGCGGGCACGATGAACGCCGCCATCTGCGACGCCGTGCCGGAGGATCTCGCGCCGCTGCGCGCCTACCGCATCACGGACCCCGTGCCGCAGGTGACGACGCCGGAACCCTACACCCTCCGGCCGGAGGGCGACATGCTGCACCGCGTGGCGCTCATCGACTACGGCGCCAAGCGCAACATCGCGCGCGAGCTCTGTAAGCGCGGCTGCGCCGTGACGGTGCTGCCCTGCTCGGCCAGGGCGGAGGACATCCTCTCCGCCGGGTATGACGGCGTCATGCTCTCCAACGGCCCCGGCGACCCGACGGACAATGTCGACCAGATCGCGCAGATCGCCAAGCTCTTCGGCCGCATCCCGATGTTCGGCATCTGCCTCGGCCACCAGCTCATGGCGCTGGCGCAGGGCGGCAGCACCGTGAAGCTCAAATACGGCCACCGCGGCGTGAATCAGCCGGCGCGCGACGTGTGCGGCACGCGCACGTTTCTCACCAGCCAGAACCATGGCTACGCCGTCGTGCCCGAGAGCGTCAAGACCGGCGTCATCCGCTACGTCAACGCCAACGACGGCACGTGCGAGGGCGTGGACTACCCCGACCTGCAGGCCTTTTCCGTGCAGTTTCACCCCGAGGCGTGCGCGGGCCCGCACGACACGGCCTTTCTCTTTGACCGATTCTGTGACCTGATGGGAGGTGCGCACCATGCCGATTGATTCCAGCATCCGCAAAGTCATGGTCATCGGCTCCGGCCCGATCGTGATCGGTCAGGCGGCGGAGTTTGACTATGCCGGCGCGCAGGCGTGCCGCGTGCTGCACGACGCGGGCGTGAACGTCGTGCTCGTCAACTCCAACCCCGCGACGATCATGACCGACAAGGCCCTCGCGGACGAAATTTATCTCGAGCCGCTCACGCTGACCTCCGTCAAGCGCATCATCGAAAAGGAGCAGCCCGACAGTCTCCTCGCCGGTCTCGGCGGCCAGACGGGGCTGACGCTCGCGATGGAGCTCGACAAGGAGGGCTTTCTGCAGCAGCACAACGTCCGCCTCATCGGCACGAACGCCGCCGCCATCGACAAAGCCGAGGACCGCGAGCTCTTTAAGGAGACCATGGCCGCCATCGGCGAGCCGACCATCCCCTCCGGCATCGCGAACACCGTGGCCGAGGCGCTGGAGGTGGCGGACAGCATCGGCTACCCCGTCATCATCCGCCCGGCGTTCACGCTCGGCGGCGCGGGCGGCGGCGTGGCCTACAGCGCAGAGGAGCTCGCACTCGTCGCACAGACGGGGCTCGATGCGTCCCCGATCACGCAGATCCTCGTCGAGCGCTATATCTACGGCTGGAAAGAGATCGAGTTTGAGACCATGCGCGACGGCGCCGGCAACGTCATCGCCGTGTGCAGCATGGAAAACTTCGACCCCGTCGGCGTGCACACCGGCGACAGCATTGTCGTCGCCCCGGCGCTGACGCTCTCGGACAAGGAGTTTCAGATGCTGCGCAGCGCGGCGCTGAACATCATCTCCGCGCTCGACATCGTCGGCGGCTGCAACTGCCAGTTCGCGCTCAACCCCGACAGCTTTGAGTACGCCGTCATCGAGGTCAACCCCCGCGTGTCGCGCTCGTCCGCGCTCGCCTCGAAGGCGACCGGCTACCCGATCGCAAAGATCACGACGAAGATCGCCCTCGGCTATACGCTCGATGAGATCCAGAACGACATCACCGGCAAGACCTGCGCCTGCTTTGAGCCTGTGCTCGACTACGTCGTCGTGAAATTCCCCAAGTGGCCGTTCGACAAGTTCGTCGGCGCGTCCCGCCGCCTCGGCACGCAGATGAAGGCCACCGGTGAGGTCATGGCCATCGGCACGAACTTTGAGAGCGCGCTGCTCAAGGCCGTGCGCGGTGCCGAGATCCACCTCGACACGCTGCACGCCGCCCCGCTGTCCGACCGCCCGGTGCGCGACCGGCTCGCCGACTGCGACGATCACCGCCTGTTCACCGTCTTTGAGGCGCTGTGCAGCGGCGTGTCCGTCGATGAGATCCACGACATCACCCGCATCGACCGCTGGTTTCTGGCCCGGCTGCAAAACCTCGTGGACTACGAGGCGAGCATTCAGGGCGGCCTGACGCCGGAGCTTTACCAGCGCGGCAAGTACCTCGGCTATCCGGACGCGGCGCTGCGCCGCCTGTCCGGCAGCGAGACGCTGCCCGCCTTTCGCGCAGGCTACAAAATGGTCGACACCTGCGCCGCGGAATTTGACGCCCAGACCCCGTATTTCTACGCCAGCGCCGACGCGCGCTGCGAGGCGCGCAGCTTCCCGCGCAGCGGCAAGCCCGTCGTCATGGTGCTCGGCTCAGGACCGATCCGCATCGGGCAGGGCATTGAGTTTGACTATTCGTCCGTCCACTGTGTGTGGACGCTCAAGTCCATGGGCTATGACGTCGTCATCGTCAACAACAATCCCGAGACCGTCTCCACGGACTACGACACCGCCGACCGCCTGTATTTCGAGCCGCTCACGGCCGAGGACGTGCTGCAGATCATCGATGTCGAGCACCCCGTCGGCGTCGTGGTCGCCTTCGGCGGGCAGACCGCCATCGCGCTCACGCAGACGCTCGACCGCCACGGCATCCGCATCCTCGGCACCTCGGCCGAGGGCATCGACATCGCCGAGGATCGCGAGCGGTTCGACGCCCTGCTCGAGCAGTTTCACATCTCGCGCCCGAAGGGCATGGGTGTGCAGACGCTGCCCGAGGCGCTGCACGCCGCGCAGACGCTCGGCTACCCCGTGCTGCTGCGCCCGTCGTACGTCATCGGCGGCCAGAACATGAAGATCGTCCACGACGATGACGAGGTCACAACGTACATGCAGCGCATCCTCGCGCAGGGCATCGACAACCCCGTGCTCGTGGACAAGTACATGATGGGCACGGAGCTGGAGGTGGACGTCATCTCCGACGGCACAGATGTGCTCATCCCCGGCATCATGGAGCATGTCGAGCATACGGGTATCCACTCGGGCGACTCGATCAGCGTCTATCCGACCTTCAGCGTGAGCCAGAAGGCCAAGGACAAGATCATCGACTATACGGTCAAGCTGGGCCTTCGGATCGGTATCGTCGGCCTGTACAACATCCAGTTCATCGTCGCCGGCGAGGACGACGTCTACGTCATCGAGGTCAACCCGCGCTCGTCGCGCACCGTGCCCTTCCTCTCGAAGTCCACGGGCGTGCCGATGGCCCACATCGCCACGCAGGTGATTCTGGGCAAGTCGCTCCGCGAGCAGGGCATCACGGAGGTCTACGGTCGTGAGAAGGAGCGCTGGTACGTCAAGGCTCCGGCCTTCTCGTTCGCCAAGATCCGCGGCATGGATTCGTATCTCTCGCCCGAAATGAAATCGACGGGCGAGGCCATCGGCTACGACGACAAACTGACGCGCGCGCTCTACAAGGCGTTGCAGGCCACGGGCATGCACGTCTCGAACTACGGAACGATCTTCGTGACGATCGCCGACCACGACAAGGAGCAGGCGCTTCCGCTGGTGAAGCGGTTCTACGACCTGGGCTTCAACATCGAGGCGACGACCGGGACCGCCGAGTTCCTGCGGGCGCACGGCATCCGCACCCGTACGCGCC
>OHCH01000347.1_pt1 | contig 9841 bp, 6 predicted proteins | sample 1566771 | NCBI WGS metagenome assembly OHCH01 (sample SAMEA3879501, study PRJEB24766) | human gut metagenome | biome: human-associated habitat; feature: feces | place: USA | collected 1985/1987
CTTTTTGATGCGCAGCACATCGCGGCCGTAAAAGTCGCGGAACTTCTGGTACGTGAGGTACTTGTTTTCGAGCATGTTCGTGTTTTTCGGATCGTTCATGCGCGGGTAGTAGCTCATGCGGATGCCCTCCGTGATGAACCCGTCCCGGTAGGCGGCATCCTTTCCCTCATAGCCGAAGAGGAAGTATTCATTATAGTAAGAGCCATAGCGAAACAGGCTCCGGATCATGTCGCGCCGCAGACGGTACAGGCGCTTTTTGTCGCTCAGTACATCCACGCCGCGGTACTGGGCGATGGTCTTGTCCAGATCCCGCCGCTTGCGGTGGTAGTAGTATGCCTTGCGGTACCAGGTCTGAAAACGGATCTTTCGGTAGACTTTGCGCCGCAGTTTTTTCAGCACGGGGATCACGCTCCGTTCGCAGGGATTTGTCCCGTATTTTGATTCAAGCCGCCATACATCGGATGTACGACGGCTTGAATTAAGCGGGTTATTTATTTCTTCTTGATGACTTTCTTTTTCTTCGGGCGGAACATGTTGATCCGGATGCGGTGCGTGTTGTCGCGCTGGAAGGATTCCTCATACACGCGCAGGTAGCCGGTGTCCTCGATCAGCCACTCGCCGTCGACCTTGACATACTTGTCGGTGTAGATGGCAGAGCCCTGGATCTGCGTGCCGCAGTAGGGGTTGCCCTCGGCGAAGATCAGGTTGTCCTGCAGGTACCACTTGCCGTAGGCGACCGTGTCGCTCTCGAACCAGATGACCGGGTTGTGACCCTGATGCAGGGTGATCTCGGTATCGGGCATGGACTCCTTGAAGTAGTTGGTGATCTCCTTCGGGCCGTGGAAGACGAGCTTGCCGTTGGAGTAAGCGGTGGAGATGTTCGGGGTCATGGTCGTCTCCAGCTCATCCCAGTTCTTGGTGTCGAGCGCGCGGAAATACTTGCTCTTGAGCTCCTTGATGGCCTGCACGTCCTTGAGACGCTGCACTTCTTTCTCGAGTGCTTCGAGACGTTCTTCAACTGTCATAATGATAACCTCCTGACTTGTTATCTGTGTTTGACGTTTGCGATCAGACCTTCATGGCGGCGGCGTAAGCCTCTGCCGTGGCCTCGATGCCCATGTCGGCCTTTCTGGCGCTGCCGATGACATCGCAGGGGATGCCGAGCTCGCTGCACGCGTCAGTCAGATCCTGCGTCGGGCGGGAGTGCATGCCGGTAGCGATGACGAGAGAGTCAAAGTGACGGGTCTTCTCGACGGTCTTCTTGGCCTTGTTCGTGAACGCGGTCACGCCGTGCTCGATGAGGAACTGCGCGGTCTCGCAGCCGACACCGCCGCCGCCGAGGATGATGGTCTCGCCGTGCGGCATGGCCTTGCCGGCCAGCACGTCCTCAGCAACGAACACGTCCGCCGCGGTATCCAGACCGGGGATGTTCGGCTTGACGAAGTGTGCGCCGGTGGCGACGATCACGTAGTCGGGCTTGACTTCCTTGATGAGCTCGGGCGTCACGGTGACACCGGTCTTGATCTCGATGCCCATGCGCTTGCACTCCTCGGCGTCCCACATGACGGCGTCGGTGAAGGCCTGCTTCTTCGGGGCCTTACCGGCGAGCACGAAGTGGCCGCCCGGGGCGTCGGTGGCTTCATAGATGGTCGGGTTGTGACCGCGGGCCATGACGTTCTTGGCCGTCTCCGGCTTCGGGAGGCCCTTGTACTCCAGGCAGAGCGCCGGGTTGCGGGTGCAGGTGATGTGCTTGGCCTTCGGGTCGATGACCTTGTCGTAGCAGCCCTCGGTGCAGCCGATGCAGCGGCGGATTTCCGCCTCGCGGCCTTCCTTGGACTTGTTGCACCATTCGGGATCGGCGAGCTGCGCACGGCCGACGGCGACCATGTCGATCTTGCCCTCACGGATGAGCTGATCGGCCAGAGCGGGGTCGACGATGCGGCCGACGCCGATGACCGGAATGTTCACGCGCGCCTTGATGGCGGCGATGTTGTCCATGTTGAAGCCCGGCTCCAGATTGTAGGGCGGCACTTCATACACGGTCGCGAGGCTGCGGGCGTTGCCGCGGGACAGGTCGATCGCGTCGACACCGGCCTCGGCGGCCCAGTTGATGAACTGCACGGTCTCGTCCTGCGTGGTCACGGCCGGGAGCATCTCGTCGATGGCGTCCAGACGCATGAGCAGCGGCATATCCTCGGGCATGTTCTTGCGCATCTCGCGGATGACCTCGAGATTGAAGCGGCAGCGGTTCTCCAGGCTCTGGTTGCCGTACTCGTCGGTGCGCTTGTTGAGCGAGGGATTCATGAATTCGTGCGGCAGGTAAGTGTGCGCGCCGTGGAACTCGAGTGCGTCAAAGCCGGCCTCGACGGCAAGCTTGGCGGAGTAGCCGAACTGCTTGACGATCTCATGGATGCGCTCGACGGTCAGCGTGTCGGGCGTCTCGAGCTTGTTGGTCTTGTCGAAGAACTCTTCGGGCACGAAGCCGCCGTGCCAGATCTGCACGCCTGCCTTGCCGCCGGCAGCGTGGATCGCGTCGGTGACCTTGCGCAGCTCATCTCTGTGGTGCTCATTATAAAGGCCGAGGTACAGGTAGGCATGGCACTCGGGGCAGATGGAGACAAGCTCGACAATGTTCAGGCCGCAGCCGCCGGCCGCACGCGCAGCGTGGTAGGCGGGCAGGTCCTCGCCGACGTCATGCTTGTCCTTGACCATTTTGGTGTTCATACCCGGCAGAACCACACGGTTTTTCAGCTCAAGCCCTCTGAGCTTGATGGGAGAAAACAATGCATCGTAACTCATGAAATACACCTTTCCTAATTGTAATGGATCCGTAACTGGTTTCCTACACGTTCTGCTTGAGCGCGGAGTTCCTTAATCGTGTCCGGCGGACCCGGGAATGATCCTCCGGAGACCGGCCGCTGGTGGCCGGATTCCACGCTCAACAGCTATTGTAAAAATTTTAACACTAGGTTGCGGGGCGTGTCGGAAAGAATGTGGTCTATTCATGCGCAAGGAATGTACAAAATCTTTAGTTTTATTGTCACTCTGCGACAGGTTTGTGGCGTAATGTACAAAAACATGGATGCTTTCTTGTGATGGCTTGCTTTTTCCTACAGAGAAATGTCGAAAAATCCGGCGCTTTTCGGCGTTTTTCCGGCACTTTTTCTTTGGACATTGCGGCGAAAAGGACACAAAAACGTAGTGAAAACACAAAAACTGTCTGCTTGCGTGCCATCATTTTCTGAAATTCTTTTTGGAAATGTGGATTATTTAACAAGAAAATGTGCGACATGGCCGCGCCGTTTCCAGTATACTGAAAGCACGAACCATCCGGAGCACCCGTGCGCCGTTTGGCGGCCGCAGCGCCGCAGACGGCTGCATGCACGGGACACATCATTCATAATCGTTCAGGAGGTAACAACATGATCACTGATATGAAAAATGCGAAGATCTTCTCCCCCCTGCAGCTTGGCAGAACGACGCTGAAGAACCGCATCGCCATGGCGCCGATGAGCATGCACTACGAGGCCACCAACGGCACCGTGCCCAAGCAGCTCGCCGACATCTTCGTGCGCCGCGCCGAGGGCGGCGCCGGCTACGTCGTCATCGACGCTGTCACGGTCGACCATAAGTATTGGTACATCGGCAAGACGACCGCGCTGGACAAGGACTCCCTCGTCCCGCAGTTCGCCGCCTTCGCCAAGCGCGTGAGCGATGCCGGCAGCACGCTCATCCCGCAGATCATTCATCCGGGTCCGGAGTCCATCTGTGCGCTCAAGGGCATCACGCCCCTCGGCCCGTCCGTGAACACGAACGCCAACGGCGCTGTCAGCCGTCCGATCACCATCGACGAGATCCACAAGGTGGTCAAGCAGTATGGCCAGGCCGCGCGCCGCGCCGAAGAGGCCGGCTGCGGCGGCATCGCGCTGCACTGTGCGCACGCTTACATGCTGCCGGGCGCGTTCCTCAGCCCGCTGCGCAACAAGCGCATGGATGAGTACGGCGGCTGCATCGACAATCGTGCGCGTCTGATCCTGGAGATCATTGAAGAGTGCCGCCGCAATATCAGCCGCGATTTCCCGATCGTGCTGCGTGTCTCCGGTTCTGAGCGTGAGCCGGGCGGCAACTCCCTGGACGAAATGCTTTACCTCGCCCCGAAATTCGAGGCTGCGGGCGTTGATATGCTCGAGGTCTCCGGCGGCGTCCAGTATGAGGGCCTTCAGAACATCCTTCCCTCTCACAGCCAGAAGATCGGCATGAACGTCTATGAGGCGTCCGAGATCAAGAAGGTCGTGAACATCCCGGTTTTCGTTGTCGGCAAGATCAACGACGTGCGCTACGCCGCCGATCTGGTGGAGCGTGGTCTGGTGGACGGCGTGTCCATGGGCCGTCCTTTGCTCGCAGACCCCGACCTGCCGAAGAAAGCACTCGAGAACCGCTTCGATGACATCACGCCCTGCGGCTCCTGCGGCGGCCGCTGCATCACGCCGGAAGATCCGCATCATCCGGTCTGCAAGTGCCACATCAACCCGCTCGTCGGTCACGAGTATGACTTCCCGTTCAACCCGACCGACAAGCCCAAGAAGGTCCTCATCATCGGCGCCGGCCCCGGCGGCATGTACACCGCTGTCACGGCGGCTGAGCGCGGCCACGACGTCACCGTCTGGGAGAAGGGCAAGCAGATCGGCGGCCAGCTGAATCTGGCGGTCGTCTCTCCCGGCAAGCAGGAGATGTGCAAGTGGCTCACCCACCTCAACTACCGCGCCAAGAAGGCCGGCGTGAAGTTCGAGTTCAAGAAGGAAGCTACGGTCGAGAATGTCAAGGAGTTTGCACCTGACGCAGTTGTCGTCGCCACCGGTGCGACGCCGCTGATCCCGACCTTCATCAAGGGCGTCGGCGACTACCCGGTCATCACCACCCACGACGTTCTCAGCCGCAAGGTGACCATCCCGAAGGGCACGGTCTGCATCCTCGGCGGCGGCGAAGTCGCCTGCGAGACGGCCGAGATGATCATGGCCGACGCGCGTCCGAACTCCTTTGCGACCACCGGCAGCATCGGCGACGTGGAAGTCACGCTTGTCGAGATGCAGCCGCAGCTCATGACCGGCGTCTGCCTGCCGAACCGCAACATCGCGCTCGCCAGCCTGCGCCGCGAGGGCGTCAAGAGCTACATCAACTCCAAGGTCCTCGAAGTGACCGAGCACGACGTCAAGATCCAGCACAAGGACGGCTCCGAGGAGTGGCTCAAGGGCTTTGATTACATCATTCTCGGCCTCGGCTCCCGCAAGTACGATCCGCTGTCCGAAGAGCTCAAGGCTTTTGTTCCGGAAGTGCACGTCATCGGCGACGCCGTCAAGCCGGGCCAGTCCAGCGATGCCATGCACCAGGGCTTCCACATCGGCTACGAGCTGTAAGGCGTCCACCGAAACTCCTTCTATTTGATATTTCCCCTTTTCATCCTCTTACTCCTTTCAATCTTATCACAGCGCGAAGACCCGCCGGATGCACACCGGCGGGTCTTTTGCCATTTTTCACGTTCTGTAACAAAAATGAAAATGTTTAAAAGATTGTTCGCGTTTACTTGTTTTTTGCAGGGAAAGCTGTTAATCTATAAACGTGTAAGTGTGGGTAGTTTTTTATAAACTGAGTTGTTTTTGTGACCGTGAAAGGGGGCTGAATACTTTGAAGAGAAGGAACAGGCCGCTCTGCGAAACACCGCGCAACGGGTATTTCTGCGGGCCGGACAAGTATCTCCGTCTGCAGGAGCATACCATTCGCGAGGAGCTGTTCCCCATTATGGAAGTGGACAGTTATTTCGTGCTTGTCCGCCAAGGCAGCGGCAGCTTTATCATCAACGGCGAGGAGTTTCCCGTGCGGCCGGGCTGCGTTGCGTGGATCCAATGCTCACAGGTGCTGACGATCTGCCCCGAATTCGGGGAGGCGCTCACGCTCTGGGTCGCCGCGTTTGATTATCAGCTTTTGAGCTACTATATGTTCAACCAGATCACCAACCTGCGAGAGGTTGAGATCGTGACCGGCCTGCCGGTCATCGGGCCGGAAGGGGACGATGTTTGCCAGATCGCGCGGCTGTTTGAGCAGTTTCGCCACCTGAGCGCGAAAAACAGCTGCGGCTCGGCTGTGATCCGCAGCTCCTTCCTGCGCAAGATCGAGCTGCTGTATAACCGCGCCGCCGCACGCCGCAAGGAGCAGTACTCGCTGCTGGATATGCCGCTCGGCCGGCGCGCCAGCCTCTATATCGCCACGCACAGCACGGCGGAGCTCACGGCTGCCTCGGTCGCCGAGGCGGTCTCGTCCGACGCGGATGAGACGGCGCTCAACCACGCGCTGCTGATTGCCACGGGGCTGAATTTCAGCCAGTATGTCAACCGCGTGCGGCTGATTCTGGCCATGTCGTACTTCCTGTATGACAGCCTGCCGTTTGACTACGTGTCGTCCATCTCCGGCTTTCATATGAGCATCACGTTTTTCCGCCGCTTCAAGGCGCTGACCGGCATGACCCCGCAAGGGTACCTCAACGACATGCTCAGCGACGGGAAGGACGGCCGGGTCTACCGCGGCATGATCATGAGCGAGACGCTTATCTCTGCCATCAGTTATCTGTATGAGAATATGTCCGAGCCGATCGACGCGGAAAAGATCGCGCGCGATCTCTATACCTCGGAGAATATCCTGCGTGTGCAGCTCAAGACGCGCCTGAACTCCAGCTACAAGCAGATTCTGTCGATGTTCCGCGTCCGCTACGCTGAGGCGCTGCTCACAACGACGGAGCTGCCGACGGTCGACATCGCCATGGAGACGGGCTTCGGCTCCGACCGCACGATGGGCCGCGTGTTCTATGCGCTCAACAAGATGTCACCGGGCGAGTTCCGCAAGCAGAGAGGACAGGGGAGGAAGCAGCATGGCTAACGAACGTTCGTCCGGCACGGCATTTTTCAGCTCCAAGGACGAGAAGTCCGTTCTGGCCGGCGCGCATGACTATTTTGTCAACAATGTCCTGCCCAGCGATATCAAGGCGTGCGTGCGCAAGATCAAGGCGCCGACGCTCTATGTCAACAACCACGACGAGACGTTCCTGCTCGTGCGCAGCGGCCACGGTACACTCACGGTCAACGGTCTGGATTACCGTCTCAAGCCGGATACGCTTGTCAACCTCGGGCCGTTTCACCGCTACCGCTATCAGCCGGACAAGGGGGAGACGCTTGAGATCGCCGAGAGCCGCATGAACAGCGGCACATATGTCTACCTCGTGGCGAACCCCTATATGAAGTTCGAGCAGTTTTATGTCCCGTCCGAGCCGCCGGTCGTGGCGCTGCACGGGCTGTATGCCGAGATCGCGAACGATGCCATGGGCGGCATTCTCGCGGAGACGGAGCGGCAGTCGCCCGATCAGCTCCAGCTGTGCTTCTGCTATATGATGGATCTGCTCGGTATTATGACCGAGAAGATGCCGCGGGAATATTTTCACCAGACACCCGGTCAAAAGTGAGAATTCACAGAAAATATCGTCAATGTGGACAAAGCCTCAAAAGCGACAGCGGTCGTCTTTTGAGGCTTTGTCAGTTTTGCCACGAAAACTGTTGTGAAATCTTATTTTTTGTCGTTTTTAACGATAGAAAAACAGGAGGCAACGCCCGGAAGAAAATCGAATCTAATGTTAAAATATTATCGTTCCTTAACAAAAGCATAACTGCTGGTGTGTGTCCGGGGGGACGGGAAACCTCCGGAAAAAGTCAAAGATTTGCGTTAAGAAAGGACAAAGAATCATGTTTGAAAATGAATTCAAAGGCAAAGTCGTTCTGGTAACCGGCGGCAGCCGCGGCATTGGTTTCGCAGCCGTCAAGGGCTTCCTCGCTGGCGGCGCGAAGGTCTACTTCCTCAGCCACTACGAAGAGACCGGCGCCAAGGCGCTGGCCGCCCTCAAGGAGATCAACCCCGACTACGAGGTCATGACCAAGGCGATCGATCTGTGCGACTACAAGGCCGTGCAGGAGCTGTATAAAGAGATCATTGCCAAGTGGGGCCGTCTGGACGTGCTCGTCAACAACGCCGGCACCGACAACAGCACCTGGCTGACCAAGCTCAAGCAGTCCGAGTGGGATGCTGTCTGCAACCTGAACATGAAGGGCCCCTACACCATGATGAAGTACGCGATCCCGCACCTGACCAAGACCAAGGGCTGCATCGTCAATACCGCTTCCGTCGCCGGTGTCTACGGCTGCCCGACCGGCCTGCCGTACCCCGCCAGCAAGGCTGCCCTGATCGCCATGACCAAGTCCGTCGCTTATTCCTTCGCCGACAGGGGCGTGCGTGTCAACGCGGTCGCTCCGGGCGTTGTCAACACCGACATGGTCGCCAATATGCCGCAGTTCGCCAAGGACTCCGTCGGTGATACCATCCCGATGAAGCGCTTTGCCGAGCCCGAGGACATTGCCAACGGCATCCTGTTCCTGTCCTCCAGCGCCGCATCCTACGTCACCGGCGTCTGCCTGCAGATCGACGGCGGCTACCGTCCGAACAACCTGCCGAAGTAATTTTCCAAAGCCGCTGATCCCGCCCGCTGAGGGCGGGCGGGACCGGCGTATGCCAAATTCAGTGCTGTCAGGAAGTGATGGAGATGCGCACGCAGCATTTTAACATTTTCAATACCGGGACGGAGAGCTTCTTCACCCCCGGCACGCAGCTGGCGAACATCGCCCGCGTGAAGCCGGATGCTCCGGCGGTCATCTACGTTTCCCCGGAAAACAAGGAGACGGTCATGACATGGCAGGAGCTCCACGAGCTCTCGAACCGCATTGCATGGTATCTGCTCGATCAGGGCATCGGCCCCGGAAAGAGCGTGCTCGCCGCGCTGCCGAACATTCCGACGCACATCGCGCTCGCATTCGGCATCTGGAAGACCGGCGCGTGCTATGTTCCGGTCTCGAACCGCGCGCCGCAGCGAAACCTCATGGAGATCTGCACCTGCGTTTCCCCGGCGCTCGTCATCACCAACCGCAAGAAGCCCGATGGCTATCCCAGCCTGAGCACGGCAGAGCTCAAAACGCTGTGCGCCGGATATTCCGCGCAGCTGCCGCCCGATGTGCTGGCCATTCCCAACCTTGCCAACTGTTCCGGCGGCACGACGGGAAAGACCAAGGTCATCGAGCAGGATATGCCGGCGGGGGAGAGCGACGAGGGGCTGCGGACGTGGTTTTCCGTGTCCGGCATGCGCTTTGAGATGCGCCAGCTGCTCGCGGGCCCGCTGTTTCACGGCGCGCCGCACTCGGCGGCCTTCAACGGGCTCTACTGCGGCAACACGCTCGTCATGCCGGCCAAGCTCGACGCCGAGACGATCGTGCGGCTCATCAAAAAGTACCGCATCGAGTATGTCCAGATGGTGCCGACACTCATGCAGCGCATCAGCCGCATGCCCGGCTTCCGAAAGGAAGACCTCGCGAGCATTGAGGTGCTGTGCCACACCGGCGGTGTCTGCTCGCAGGATCTCAAGCGCGAATGGCTTGAGATCATCCCGCCCGAGCGCCTGTACGAGTTGTATGCCATGACCGAGTGCATCGGCATGACGTCCATCCGCGGCGACGAGTGGCTGCGCCACCCCGGCAGCGTCGGCAAGATGCACTGCGGCAGGGTCGCGATCCGCGATGAGGACGGCAGGGAACTGCCGCACGGCGAGATCGGCGAGATTTTCATGTCGTGGGGCGATAACAGCCCGCGCGTGACCTACAAGAATATGCCGCCGCTCCCGGTGGACAGCGAAGGCTTCCGCAGCGTCGGCGACATGGGCTATGTAGATGCTGACGGCTATCTGTACTTTGCAGACCGC
>OHCH01000353.1_pt1 | contig 9661 bp, 7 predicted proteins | sample 1566771 | NCBI WGS metagenome assembly OHCH01 (sample SAMEA3879501, study PRJEB24766) | human gut metagenome | biome: human-associated habitat; feature: feces | place: USA | collected 1985/1987
GTAGATAAAACCACATAACTGAAAGATGAATTTACACACAAATTTGGACTTGACTTATTTTGACCCTTTAATCATATAATTATTGATTGGTAATTAGAGTTTAATTACTATATTGTACGAAATATAAGTTGACTATATAGCATAAAGATAGCATAATGATACATAAAGACTGATTTCTTTGCGGAAAGAGAGAAAAAAAGCGAAAGAGAGTAGGTTACATGCAGATAATTTTTATACATCACAGTTGTTTTCTTGTGGAACTGGATGACAAGGTGCTTATATTTGATTATTTTGATGGAGACAAGGTGGAGGGTATGCATTTTACCGGAAAGCTGCCATCTTATGAGCCGGATACAAAAATCTATATGTTTGCAAGCCATAGCCATAAGGATCATTATGATATGGATATTTTGCGTCTGGCTGATAAATATTCAAATATACATTATATATTTTCAAAGGATATACGTATCAGCCCTCATTTTCTGTCAAAGCACGGCATTGATCCGGCTGTCAGGGAGCACGTGACATTTGTTTCACCTGACAATACATATCATGTGGATGATCTGGATATAATGACACTTAGATCCACCGATGCCGGTGTGGCGTTTTATGTCACCTCAAACGGTGTGAGCCTGTTTCATGCCGGTGATTTAAACGACTGGGAGTGGGATGGTGCAGGAGACCTGATAAACGGCAAAGTGCGCAGAGCCTTCAGGCATGAGATAAAAAAGCTTTCGGAAAAACCAATAAACGTGGCATTTTTTCCGATGGATCCAAAGCTTATGGAGTATCAGTTCAAGGGTTTTGATTTCTTTTTACAAAATACCTCGGCAGAGTTTGTTTTCCCTATGCACATGTGGCAGGACTACAGCAGCATCGCCGAATACAAGAAGAGACTGAGCAATAAGGACATGGCTGACAGGGTTATTGAGATTGAACGCGAAAATCAGACATTCGCTTTTGGAGAGAACTATTGAATTATTTCACAAATTCATTTATAATAAATTAGTTCAATAAATTTTAGGAGGGTAATTATGGGGGACTTTTTCATGTGCGTAGCACAATATGTTATTATTATGATTGTTTTGGCGGCCATAGGCTTTTGCGGAGCGTTGATTGGGGTAAAGCTTCGTAAAATGAAGGACGCAAAGACAAAAGAATAGGAGATTCAAGTAATGAAGAAGAGTTATGGCGTTAACGAATTACGTCGTATGTACCTTGAGTTTTTTGAGAGCAAGGGACATCTCGCAATGAAGAGTTTTTCACTGGTGCCTCACAATGACAACAGTCTGCTTCTTATTAATGCAGGTATGGCACCGCTTAAACCATATTTTACAGGACAGGAGGTTCCGCCAAGACGCCGTGTGACTACATGCCAGAAGTGTGTCAGAACAGGTGATATCGAGAATGTAGGTAAGACAGCTCGTCATCTTACATTTTTTGAGATGCTCGGAAACTTCTCGTTTGGCGATTATTTCAAGCATGAAGCAATCGCATGGTCATGGGAATTTTTGACAGAGGTGCTCGGTCTTGAAAAGGACAGGCTTTATCCTTCCATCTATGGTGAGGATGATGAGGCATTTGATATCTGGACTAAGGAAGTAGGAGTGCCGGGAGATCGTATTACACGTTTCTACAGAGATCCAAAGACCGGCGAGTGTGACAACTTCTGGGAGCATGGCGCAGGTCCTTGCGGTCCTTGCTCTGAGATTTACTACGACCGCGGTGAGAAGTACGGCTGTGGCAAGCCTGATTGTAAGGTAGGCTGTGACTGTGACCGTTTCATGGAGGTGTGGAACAATGTATTCACACAGTTTAACGGTGACGGACACGGTGGATACACTGAGCTTGAGCACAAGAACATTGATACAGGTATGGGACTTGAGCGTCTTGCTGTTGTAATGCAGGATGTTGATTCGGTATTCGATATTGATACAATGAAGGCTATCCGTGACAAGGTCTGCGGACTTTCAGGCAAGAAATATCATGTCGATGAGATGGACGATGTTTCTATCCGTCTTATCACAGACCATATCCGTTCGTCTACATTCCTTATCTCTGACGGAGTTATGCCATCTAACGAGGGCAGGGGCTATGTGCTTCGCCGTATCATCAGACGTGCCGCTATGCACGGACGTACACTTGGCATACAGGGAGCATTCCTTGGCAAAATCGCACAGGTTGTCATTGATGAGAGCAAGGACGGTTATCCGGAGCTTGAGGAGAGAAAGGATTTCATCCTTAAGGTGCTCACTCAGGAAGAGGAGAAGTTCGCAAAGACCATTGACCAGGGACTTGGTATCCTTGCAGATATGGAAGAGCATATGAAGGCTGACGGAGTCAAGGTACTTTCAGGAGAGGATGCATTCAAGCTTTACGATACATACGGCTTCCCTGTAGACCTCACGGCAGAAATTCTCGAGGAGAAGGGCTTCACATATGATGAGGCTGGCTTTGAGAGTTGTATGGAGGCTCAGAGACAGAAGGCAAGAGGAGCCCGCAAGGAAACAAACTATATGGGTGCTGATGCCAATGTTTACAATGATATAGATTCTGAAATTACTACAGAGTTCACAGGCTATGACAAGCTTATTGACACAGCTGAGATTGCTTTCCTTACCACATCGGATGATGTAGTCGAGGCTCTTTCAGATGGTGATAAGGGCTCTGTAATTGTGCCAAACACACCTTTCTATGCCACAATGGGTGGTCAGCAGGGTGACAAGGGTATCATAAAGACAGAGAGCGGTACATTTGTTGTTGAGGATACTGTAAAGGTAGTCGGCAACAGATATGCACATGTAGGTTATGTGTCAGAGGGTATGATCCGCACAGGCGAGAAGGCTACACTTTCTGTTGATACAAAAACAAGAACAAACACATGCAGAAATCACTCTGCCACTCATCTGCTTCAGAAGGCACTGCGTGAGGTGCTCGGCACACATGTAGAGCAGGCAGGTTCTTACCAGGATGCTGAGAGAACACGTTTTGATTTCTCTCATTTTTCTGCTATGACTGCTGAGGAGCTTAAAAGGGTTGAGGATATCGTAAACGAGAAAATCAACGAAGCTATTGAAGTTCGCACAGATATCATGACTGTCGATGAGGCTAAAAAGACAGGTGCCATGGCTCTCTTCGGCGAGAAATACGGTGAAAAGGTACGTGTCGTATCAATGGGCGATTTCTCAAAGGAGTTCTGCGGTGGTACACATGTAAAGAATACATCTGATATCAAGGTATTCAAGATTCTTTCGGAGAGTGGTGTGGCTGCAGGCGTAAGACGTATCGAGGCTATCACAGGCGACAATGTATTCGCTTACTACAGCAATATGGAGAAGGAACTTGAGGAGGCTGCTAAGGTTGTTAAATCAACTCCTGCAAACCTCAAAGAGAGACTTGAGCACCTGATGGCTGAGATGAAGGCACTTCAGAGTGAGAATGAGTCTCTTAAGAGCAAGGTAGCAAAGGATGCACTCGGCGATGTTATGGATCAGGTAGTTGATGTAAACGGCATCAAGCTTCTTGCAACAAGTGTTGACGGCGTTGATATGAACGGACTGCGTGATCTTGGAGATTCCCTCAAGGAAAAGCTTGGCGAGGGAGTTATCGTGCTTGCTTCTTCAAATGAAGGCAAGGTAAATCTTGTTGCCATGGCAACAGATGCTGCCATAAAGAGCGGTGCACATGCAGGAAACTTAATCAAGGCAATCGCCTCAAAGGTAGGCGGTGGCGGCGGTGGACGCCCTAACATGGCTCAGGCCGGTGGAAAGAACCCGGCAGGTATTCCTGATGCTATTGCTTCAGTAAAGGACGCACTTTCAGGTATGATTAAGTAACAAAAATGCTTATATAGTGCTTTAAAATGCATCTTTTAAAAAATAGGTCTAAATTTGTTAAAAAAATCAAATTAGACCTATTTTTTTTTGTGAAAGTATGGTAAAATTGTACTAAATTATTAATTGAGATTAAACTGAAAGGATGAATATGTATGAAGAGGTTAATAGCTGCAACACTTGTGGCTGCCATTGGGGTTTCATTACTTACTGGATGCGGAGTATCAAATAAATCACATGACAATACACAGGTGGGGACGACGGAGAATTCTTCGGATGAAGCGAAGAATAAGGAAGTAAAGATGCACGTCTGGTGTTCGAAGGATGATGTGGATATTACTACACAGATGATTGAAAGCTTCAAGGAGGCTAATAAAGGAACTGATTTTAATATAATTATCGAGGAGTCAGAGGATTCTGATGCCAGAAATAATATATTATCAAATGTGCATAATGGTGCGGATGTATTCCCTATAGCGGATGACCAGATAACTTCTATGGTAGCGGGAGGCGCTCTTTATGAGATAGAGGATGTGGATGCCGTTAAAAAGGCTGACGATGAAAGTGCGGTTGAGGCTGCCACTATCGATGGCAAATTATATGGATATCCGCTGACCGCTGACAATGGATATTTTATGTATTACAATAAGAATTATTTCTCAGACAGCGATGTGGCTACGCTTGATGGCATGCTCGACATTGCAGGGGCCAATGGTAAGTACTTGACTATGGACTGGAGCTCAGGATGGTATCTGTATTCATTTTTTGGAAATACAGGGCTTGATTTTGGCGTGAATGATGATGGTGTGACAAATCACTGCAACTGGAATGCTATCATCACGGACATCAAGGGTGTTGATATAGCACAGGCTATGCTTGATATTGCGGCTAAGCCGGGCTTTAAGAACTGTGTACAGGACGATTTTATTGCAGGAGTACAGGACGGAAGTATTATTGCCGGTGTCAGTGGATGCTGGAATGCAGCAAAAATCAAGGAATTATGGGGCGATGATTATGGTGCTGTAAAGCTACCTACATACACATGTGCCGGACAGCAGATTCAGATGTCATCGTTTAAAGGCTATAAATATATGGCTGTAAATGCATACACCAAGTATCCTGAGTGGGCAAATAAGCTTGCCCAGTGGTTTACAAACGAGGATAACCAGAAGCTACGCTTTGAGATGAAGAATGTAGGCCCTGCCAATAAAGCGGCAGCCGCAGATGATGCGGTCAAAAAGGTTCCTGCTATTATGGCTGTTATGGATCAGGCACAGTACGGAAAGCTCCAAAGAGTTGGAAATTCTTACTGGGATGCTGCGACGGAGTTTGGCGAAAAAATGGCGGCCGGTAATCCTGATAATACAGATCTTCAGGAGATAATGGATAATCTTGTTGCGGGGATAACACAATCTGTAGCTGAGTAGAGGGGTATATAACATGAAATTAGATTCAAAAAAAAGTAAAGCAGCTGTTAAAAATAGCGCAGTAAAACAAAAAAAGGTGAAAGCAAAAGCAGCAAATCCTGCAAAAGCACCAAAAGTTAAAAAAACTCTCAACACAAAAAAAGCTCAAAAGGTTAATAACAAACCAAAGGTCAAGGGAAAGAAAAAGTTAAGTACAAAATTGATACTTATTCCTGTTTTTATTGTAGGCTTTGTAAGTGTTATTTCAAGTGGTTTATCTCTTAAAAATTTATCAAAGGTAAATGATGCGGCTTCTCAGATTGTGGACACCTCAATGGTTGGCACGGAGATGCTTAATGATATTGAGATGGAGACCGTGAATATTCATACACTGGCACTGTCTCATATTATATCGACAGATCTATCATCAATGATTGATATTGTAAGTGAAGTGAGAAATCACGAGGAAAAGCTAAAGCAGCTCCTTGATGATTATAATCCTTATGTAACCTTGGAGACCAAGAGAAACTATAGAATTATCTGTGAAAACTATACAAGCCTGGTCAAGGAGTGTGGCAATGTAATGGCCTATTCTGCCGCCGGTAAAAACGAGGAAGCGTATAAAACGGCAAATGGCTCTATTGCAAAATATACTAAAAACATTGAAAAAGCTATTTCGTCAATGCGTGAGCATGTCAATTCTGTTACACAGGGGGAGAGAAAGAGCCTCGAAAGTACTTATCGCGCATCTGTTGTCACATGTACATTTACTATTGCAGTAAGTATAATTGCATTACTGTTTGTTGTTTTTGCTGTTGTCACCATGGTTATCAAGCCTCTGCTTCGTACACAGAAGGAAATCAACGGCATCATAGTCAATATTGATAACAAGAAGGGCGATTTGACGCAGAGGGTTACTCCTATCAACAATGCTGAGGTTGACGCCGTAGGCAAGGGCATCAATGTCTTTATGACAAAGCTGCAGGCTATATTCAAGGCTGTTGTCACAAACTCGGCCAGGATGGAGAGGGTTGTTGATGATGTGCGTCAGAGTGTTCAGACAAGCAACAGCAGTGTGTCCGATCTTTCGGCTTTAACAGAGGAGCTGTCTGCTACCATGCAGGATATCTCTGAAAACGCATCTGTTATCAATACCAACACAGATAATGTGGCAAAAGAGGTTGAGCTTATTGCTGAAAAGACAGATGAACTGACCGGATACACCAAGGATATGAAGGCCCATGCACAGTCAATGGAGTCTGTTGCACGTACAAACATGGAGTCAACAGACAGGAAGGTTTCGGAGATTCTCGAGGTATTGCAGAAGGCTATTGAGGATAGCAACAGCGTAAAGCAGGTCAATTCACTTACTAATGATATTTTAAACATTGCAAGTCAGACCAATCTGCTGGCATTAAATGCTTCTATTGAGGCAGCAAGGGCAGGAGAGGCAGGCAGAGGTTTTGCGGTTGTAGCCAGTGAGATCAGCCAGCTTGCTGCAGCCAGCCAGGAGGCAGCCAACAATATCCAGCGTATCAATGCGGTAGTTACTAATTCGGTTAACAATCTTTCTGACAACGCCAATGGTCTTGTCAGCTATATTAATGATTCGATTCTTCCGGAGTTTGAGAGATTTGTTGAGTCCGGTGTGGAGTACAATGACAAGGCTTCATTCATTGAGGGTACCATGACTGATTTCAAGGAGAAGACAGATTCACTTAAGCAGTCCATGCTTGAGATTTCTTCTTCAATCAACACCATTTCACATGCTATAAATGAGGGTGTGAACGGAGTGGTTTCAGCGGCTGACAGTACACAGCTTATTGTTGAGGATATGGACAATATCTCACACAAGATGGATGAAAACTATGAGATTGCAGATTCACTGAAAAAGGAAACATCAATCTTTATCAAGCTTGATTAGAGTCATTTTGGAGTGATGTTTTACCTGATATAATTAAAATAATAATTTCTTGAAAAAATATCCGGATTTATCTTGACAAATCCGGATATTTTGATAAAATACATGTTAGTGCAATTAAGTATAGATACCTAACAGTTGATGCACAATACACAACTGGAGGGAGGTTAGGTTTTAGGTTATGTCTAGTGTAATAGTTAAAGAAAACGAGACTTTAGATAGCGCATTACGCAGATTCAAGAGAAACTGTGCAAAAGCAGGCATCCAGCAGGAGATCCGTAAGCGTGAGCATTACGAGAAACCAAGCGTAAAGCGTAAGAAGAAATCTGAAGCAGCTAGAAAAAGAAAATACAATTAATGTATTAGAGAGGACTACCGCGTGCGGTAGTTCTTTTGTTATGTGTCAACATAATTTAATAATAAAAATTTAATTTGCATATTTGTATTATTGCTAGTAAAATAGGACTTAGTGAAAAGAAAAGGAGTGAATTACAATGACAAAAATTGACATTATTTCAGGTTTCCTTGGAGCTGGAAAGACTACATTTATCAAGAAAATGATAGATGAGGCTTTTAAGGGTGAGCAGATAGTTCTCATAGAGAATGAGTTCGGTGAGGTTGGTATAGACGGTGGCTTTTTAAAGGATGCCGGCATTCAGATTACTGAGATGAACTCAGGCTGTATCTGCTGTTCACTGGTTGGTGATTTTGGTAAGAACTTAAATGAGGTTATTACAAAGTATCATCCTGACCGTATCTTAATCGAGCCTTCCGGCGTAGGTAAATTATCAGATGTCATGAAATCTGTTATAGATATCGAAAAAGAGCAGCCGGTCAAGCTCAATGCACTTGTTACAGTGGTAAATGCACTTAAGGCAAGCAAGCAGATGAAGGCTTTCGGTGAGTTTTTCAACAATCAGATAGAGTATGCCACAACAGTGATCTTAAGCCGCAGCCAGAATGCTACACCTGAGCAGCTTGAGTTTTGTGTAAAGCAGATTCAGGCTTTAAATCCAAAGGCTTCAGTTATCACTACTGATTGGGATGCTATTAAAGGAGAGCAGATTCTTAAGACTATGGAAGGTCAGGATAATCTCGAGATGAAGGTGCTTGCTGAGGCGCGTCATGCACAGGATGAGGCAGAGCATCATCATCACCATGACCATGATGAGCATGAGCATCACCACGACCATGAAGAATGTGGCTGTGGACACGACCACCATCATGAAGACCATGAGCATCATCATGACCATGACCACGAAGACCATGACCATGAGCATGATGAAAACTGTACCTGTGGCTGCCATGATCATGACCATGATCACGAAGAACATGAACATCACCATGACCATGATGAAGACGACCACGACCATCATCATCACGATCATGACGAGGAGTGTGGCTGCGGACATGACCATGATGACCACGACCATGAACATCATCACGATCATGATGGAGAATGTGGCTGTGGCTGCGGACACGACCATCATCACCACCATGAGGGACATCATCATGCAGATGACGTATTCTCAAGCTGGGGTACGGAAACACCGAATAAATATGATAAAGCAACACTTGAAGGTATTTTAAAGAAGCTGGCTGAAACAGAAGAATATGGTAAGATTCTGCGTTCAAAGGGTATGCTTCCTTGCACGGACGGCACATGGATGTATTTTGATTTAGTACCGGGAGAATACGAAATCCGTGACGGCAAGGCAGATTTCACAGGAAGAATCTGTGTCATCGGTGCTGAATTAAAAGAAGATGCGTTAAAAACATTATTTGAAATCGCCTAAGCTCTGCGGCAATTCACAGGGACAGGAGTTGAAAGGAAGGACACATGGCAGAAGAAGAATACCAGATTCCGATATTTTTTATAAACGGACAGTTAGACAGCGGAAAGACCCGTTTTATAACAGAAACAATTGAGATGGGACAGTTTGCGGAAGCAAAAAATAAGCTGCTTATTGTATGCGAAGAAGGCGAGGAGGAGTACGATGAAAAAATGCTCAAAGATAACGGTGTGAGCATGGTTGTACTTGAAAAAGAAGATTTAACCGAAGAAAAGTTAAAAGAACTGGATAAGCAGTATGACCCATGGATTGTTATTGTCGAGTACAACGGCATGTGGGACCCGGCACTTTTAATGGGAACTGCAAAGCCGTTTGGTTGGCAGATTTACCAGTCCATTACACTGGTAAATGCAGAAACCTTCGGTGTACAGTGGGCAAATATGAAATCCATCATGGCTGAAATGGTTAAAAATGTAGATATGGTTATTTTTAACCGCTGCAGCAGCGGCATGGATCTTGGCAGCTACAGAAGAAGCATGAAAGCGTTAAATTCATATGTACAGATAGTCTTTGAAGACAAAAACGGCGATATGATGTCCATTGCAGAGCAGCTTCCGTATGATGTCAATGCAAATGTGATTGAGGTCGATGACTGCGATTACGGCATCTGGTACATGGACGTTTCCGAGCGCCCTGAAGTGTATAAGG
>OHCH01000354.1_pt1 | contig 9611 bp, 4 predicted proteins | sample 1566771 | NCBI WGS metagenome assembly OHCH01 (sample SAMEA3879501, study PRJEB24766) | human gut metagenome | biome: human-associated habitat; feature: feces | place: USA | collected 1985/1987
TTCGAGCCCAAGCGCCTGCAGGTGTTCGGCAAGTCCGAGATGACCTTCCTCAAGGCCATGAAGCTGGAGGAACGCCGCCGGGTGTTCGACAACCTGCTGCGCTGCGAGATACCGGCCCTCATCATCGCCCGGAACATGGAGATCTTCCCCGAGCTGCTGGAGATTGCCCGGAAGCACGGCCGCACGCTGCTGCGTTCCGAGCTGAACACCGTGGAGCTGACCAGCCAGATCATCGACTACCTGAACCGGGCGCTGGCCCCTCAGATCACCCGCCACGGCGTGTTGATGAACATCAACGGGCAGGGCGTGCTGCTGCTGGGCGAGTCCGGCATCGGCAAGAGCGAAACGGCCATCGAGCTGCTGAAGCGAGGCCACCGTCTGGTGGCGGACGACGCCGTGGAGATCAAGCGCATCAACCGCACGACGCTTATGGGCTCTGCGCCCGAGATGATCCGCTATTATATGGAGCTGCGCGGCATCGGCGTGATCGACGCGCGGCAGATCTACGGCGTCGGCGCGGTCAAGCCCGAGACGCGCATAGACCTTGTCGTGCAGCTCGAGCCGTGGGAGGACGGCAAGGCCTATGACCGGCTGGGACTGACGACAGAGTATTGCGAGATCCTCAACGTGCGCGTGCCGTGCGTGACGATCCCGGTCGGACCGGGACGCAACCTCGCCGTGATCCTCGAGCTTGCCGCGATGAACAACCGGCAGAAGGGCATGGGCTACAACGCCGCGCAGAAGCTCGCCGCCGAGCACGACCGCGGCATCGACCTCGGCATCGGATTTTGACCCGGAAAGGATAGAACGAACACTATGGCAAATTTGGATCTCATCGTCCGGGCGCTGCGCACGCAGTGTCCGGGACTGGAGATATTGGAACACGAACCGATGCGCGCGCACTGCTCGTTTCGCATCGGCGGACCGGCGCGTGCGCTGGTGCGCCCCGCGTCCGCGGAGGAGACGGCGGCCGTGTGCCGCATCGTGCGCGGCGGCGGCGCGCAGCCGCTCATCATCGGCAACGGCACGAACCTGCTCATTACCGACGGCGCGCTCGAGCGCATCGTCGTGCAGATGGGCGACAACATGGCCGCCGTCACGCAGCCGGACGCGACGCATCTGAGCGCGGGCGCGGGCATCCCGCTCGCGCGGCTGGCGCAGGGGTCGCTGGGCGGCGCGGTGTCGATGAACGCGGGCGCTTACGGCGGCGAGATGAAGGACGTCGTCGTCTCGACGCGCTACCTTGACGGGGAGCTGCGCCTGTGTGAGGCGCACGGCAGCGCGCATGACTTCGGCTACCGCCACAGCGCGTTTTCCGACACGGACTGCGTCCTGCTCGGCAGCACGCTCGCGCTCACGCCGGGCGACCCGGCGGACATTCAGGCGCGTATGCGCGACCTGAGCGAGCGCCGCCGCAGCAGACAGCCGCTCGACCTGCCGAGCGCCGGCAGCACGTTCAAGCGCCCGGTGGGGGGCTATGCCGCCGCACTCATCGATCAGGCCGGGCTCAAGGGCTACACGGTCGGCGGCGCGCAGGTGAGCGAAAAGCACGCGGGCTTTGTCGTCAACCGCGGCGGCGCTACGTTTGACGATGTGCTGCGGCTCATGGACGATGTCCGCAGCGCGGTGCTGCGCACGTCCGGCGTGGAGCTCGAGCCGGAAGTGAAGATCATCCGGGGGTGATGGGATGCAATTTCTGATCGTATCGGGGCTGTCCGGCGGCGGCAAGAGCCGCGCGGCCGACGTGCTGGAGGATCTGGATTTTTACTGCGTGGACAATATGCCCACGGCACTGCTGACGAAGTTTGCCGAGCTCTGCCTCGCCACGCGCGGCCGGTATGAAAAGGTCGCGCTCGTGACGGATATCCGCAGTCAGGAGAGCTTCACCGAGCTCTTTGACGCGCTCGGCGAGCTTGCGGATATGGGCGTGGATTACCGCATTTTGTTCGTTGAGGCGTCGGAGAGCGCCATCGTGCGCCGCTATAAGGAGTCGCGCCGCCCGCACCCGCTGCAGGCCGAGAGCCGCTGCTCCCTGCCGGAGGCCGTGCGCCGCGAGAGCGAGCTGCTCGCCCCCGTGCGCGAGCGCGCAGACTTCGTCATCAACACCACGGGCCTCACGCTCTCGATGCTGCAAAAGCGCATCTGCGAGATCTTTGTCGACGGCGGCACGCGGCGCGATATCCTCATCAACGTCGTGGCCTTCGGCTTCAAGTACGGCATCCCGATCGACGCCGATCTGGTGTTTGACGTGCGCTTTCTGCCCAACCCGTATTATGTGGAAAAGCTCCGGCCGCTCAGCGGCATGGACGACGAGGTGCGGGAATATGTCCTGCGCAGCGACGTGGCGCAGCGTTTTCTCGAAAAGCTCACCGGCATGATCGACTTTCTCCTGCCGCAGTACGCTGCCGAGGGGCGCTATGCGCTCACGATCGGCATCGGCTGCACCGGCGGCCAGCACCGCAGCGTGGCCGTGGCCAAGGCGCTGACGGATTATCTCGCCGCGCGCGACGCGAACGTCCGTCTGCGCAACCGGGACTTCCCGAGAACCTGAGCGGAGGCGCACCATGTCCTTTGCAACCGAAGTGAAAAACGAGCTGTGCCGCGTGCCGCTCAGCCGCCATTGCTGCGCCGTGGCCGAGGCCTACGGCGTGCTGCTGTACTGCCACACGTTCACGACGCGGGAGATCCGCATCGTGACAGCGTGCGACGCCTTTGCCGAGCGGCTGCCGAAGCTGTTCCGGCGCGCATTCGGCGCGCATTTTGTGCTCCCGGTCACGGAAAAGGCCGGCGGACGCCATGTGCTGACCATCACCGACCGCGCTGCCATCGAGACGGTGTTCGCCGCCTTCGGCGCGGATCTGTCGCGCACGGTCGCGCACCACATCAACCTCGGCGTGCTGGAGAGCGACTGCTGCAGGGCGTCATTTTTGCGGGGCGCGTTTCTCGCCGGCGGCAGCGTCACAGACCCGAGCAAGAACTACCACCTTGAGCTTATCACGGCGCACGCGAGCGTCAGCCGCGAGGCGGCCGCCCTGCTCACGGAGCTGGGCTTTGCCGCGCGCAGCATCGACCGCGGCGCCAACACCGTGCTCTATTTTAAAAAGTCCGAGGCCATCGAGGACTTTCTGACCAAGATCGGCGCGCCCTGCGCCGCCATGGACATCATGTCTGCCAAGGTGGAGAAGTCCATGAACAACTCCATCAACCGCAAGGTCAACTGCGACACCGCCAACGCCGACAAGGTCGTCGCCGCGGCGCAGGAGCAGATCGATGCCATCCGCCGCATCGAGCGCGATTACGGGCTCGACGTGCTGCCGGAAAAGCTGCAGAGCGCGGCGCTGCTGCGCATTGCCAATCCCGAGGCCAGCCTTGCCGACCTCGCCATGCTCTCGTATCCGCCGGTGACAAAGAGCTGCCTGAACTACCGGCTGAAAAAACTCATGGAATTTCACATGGACGACTGAAAGGAACGCACGATGGGGTTTGCACATCTGCACGTACATAGTGAATACAGCCTGCTCGACGGCGCCTGCCGCATCGGGCCGCTCGTCGAGCGCGCCAAAGAGCTGGGTCAGACCGCGCTGGCGATCACCGACCACGGTGTCATGTACGGCGCGGTCGCTTTTTACAAGGCGGCGGTCGCTGCCGGCATCCGGCCGATCATCGGCTGCGAGGTCTATGTTGCCCCGCGCGGCATGACCGACCGCGTCCACGGTGTGGACGATGCGTATACGCACCTTGTGCTGCTCTGCCGCGACGAGACCGGTTACCACAACCTCTGCTATCTCGTGTCGGCGGCGTTTGAGCGCGGGTTTTACGGCAAGCCGCGCATCGACTGGCCGCTGCTGCGTGCGCACGCCGAGGGGCTCATCTGTCTGAGCGGCTGCGTCGCGGGGGACATTCCGCGCGCGATCCTGCGCGGGGACTATGACGCTGCCAAGGCGCGCGCCGTGGAGCTGCAGGCGCTGTTCGGCGAGGGGAACTTCTACCTTGAGCTGCAAAACCACCGCATGACCGACGAGGCGCGCGTGCGCGCGGCGCTGCTGCGCATCCACCGGGAGACGGGCATCCCGCTCGCGGCGACGAACGACGTGCACTATATCAAAAAGCAGGATGCCTACGATCAGGATGTGCTGCTGTGCATCCAGACCGGGCAGACGCTCGACAGCCCCGAGCGGCTGCGCTTTCCGAACGACGAGTTCTACCTCAAGAGCGAGGCGGAGATGCGCGCGCTCTTTGACGAATATCCGGACGCTGTGGAAAACACGCAGCGCATCGCAGACCGCTGCCGGTTCGATTTCACCTTCGGGCACTATCACCTGCCGCGTTTTCTGCTCCCGGAGGGGGAGACGGACTCCGACGCCTATCTCACGAAGCTGTGCGAGCGCGGCTTTACCCGCCGCTACGGCGACCGGCCGGAGGTGCACGGGCGCATGGAGTATGAGCTCGATATGATCCGGCGCATGGGCTTTGTGGACTATTTTCTCATCGTCAGCGATTTCATCGGCTACGCCAAGCGCCAGCGCATCCCTGTCGGTCCCGGGCGCGGCAGCGCGGCCGGGAGCGTCGTGTCCTACTGCCTCGGCATCACGGACGTCGACCCCGTGCAGTATAACCTCTACTTCGAGCGCTTTCTCAACCCCGAGCGTGTGAGCATGCCGGATATCGATGTGGACTTCTGCGTGCAGCGGCGCGGGGAAGTGATCGACTACGTCATCCGCAAATACGGCGCCGACCACGTGGCGCAGATCGTCACCTTCGGCACGATGGCGGCGCGCGCCGCCGTGCGCGATGTCGGCAGGGTCATGAACCTGACCTACGCCGAGACCGACGCCGTGGCCAAGGCCATCCCCGGCGGCATCAACACCACGCTCGACGAGGCGCTGCAGCAGTCGAAGCCTCTGCGCGCGATGTATGACGGCGACGAGCGGCTGCACCGGCTCATCGACACCGCCCGCGCCATCGAGGGCATGCCGCGCCACGCGTCAACGCACGCGGCGGGCGTGGTCATCACCGAGCAGCCGGTGTACGCCTATGTGCCGCTGGCGAGCAATGACGGCGCGCTCGTGTGCCAGTATCAGATGACGACGCTCGAGGAGCTCGGTCTGCTGAAGATGGACTTTCTCGGTCTGCGCAACCTCACCGTGCTCGAGGACGCGGCGCGCCGCGTGCGCCGCCGCGTGCCGGATTTTCAGGTCGAGCGCATCCCGCTCGACGATAAGAAGACGTTTGATATGCTCGCCGCCGGGCGCACCGTCGGCGTGTTTCAGCTCGAGAGCGCGGGCATCACCTCCGTGTGCATGGGTCTGCGTCCGCGCAGCATCGAGGACATCACCGCCATCATCGCCCTGTACCGCCCCGGCCCCATGGAGTCCATCCCCCGGTTCATCGCCTGCAAGCACGACCCCAAGCTGGTGGTGTATAAGCACCCTTCCCTCCAGCCCATCCTGTCCGGTACCTATGGGTGCATCGTCTATCAGGAGCAGGTCATCGAGATTTTCCGGCAGCTGGCCGGGTTCTCGCTCGGTCAGGCGGACATGATCCGCCGCGCCATGTCGAAGAAAAAAGAGGCCGTCATCACGGCCGAGCGCGCCGCCTTCGTGCACGGCGACCCGGCGCGGAGCATCCCCGGCGCGGTGGCCAACGGCGTGCCCGAGCAGACCGCCAACGCGATCTATGACGAGATCCTCGCCTTTGCAAGCTATGCCTTCAACAAGGCGCACGCGGTGTCCTATGCCATCGTGTCCTACCGCACGGCGTATATGAAGCGCAACTACCCGCACGAATACATGGCGGCGCTGCTGACCTCCGTGCTCGATAACACGCCGAAGGTCACGGAGTACATCGCCGAGTGCCGCGAGCTGGGCATCCGCCTGCTGCCGCCGGACATCAATGCGTCCGACGCCGACTTCACCGTGGAAAACGGCGACCTGCGCTTTGGCCTCGTGGCCATCAAGGGCGTGGGGCGCGGACTCATTCAGGCGCTCATGCGCGAGCGGGAGATCGGCGGACCGTTCACGGCGTTTGACGAATTCTGCCGCCGCATGAACGGGCACGATCTCAACCGCCGCGCCGCCGAGAGCCTCATCCGCGCCGGCTGCTTTGACCGCATGGGCTATAAGCGCAAGGCGCTCATGCAGTCGGTCGACCGCGTGCTGGGCGGCGCCGCGAGCGAGAGCCGCATGAACCTCACCGGCCAGATGAACCTCTTCAGCACGCCGGATGACGGGGGAGAGCCCGCCGACACGACACAGCTCGTGCTGCCGGACGTGGAGGAGTTCACCCGCGCCGAGCTCATGGCCATGGAGCGCGAGACCACCGGTCTCTATCTCACCGGCCACCCGATGGATGCGTACCGCGCCCTTGCGCAGCAGGCGAAGGCCGCGCCCATGGGCGACATTCTGGCGAGCTTTCACGCGCCGGATGCCGCTCCGCACCGCTACCGTGACGGGCAGCGTGTGGTCATCGCCGGCATCTGCACCGCGAGCCGCGAGCGTGCCACGCGCAAAAACACGCGCATGGCCTACCTCCAGCTCGAGGACGACAGCGGCAGCATGGAGGTCATCGTCTTTTCGCCTGCGCTCGATGCCTGCCGCGACCTGCTCGCGCAGGAGACGCCCGCGCTGTTCGTTTCGGGGCGCATCTCGACGCGCGACGAATCCGACCCTCAGCTCGTGGCGGATCAGGTCCTGCCGCTCAGCGAGCAGGGACTTGAGACACTGCGCACGCCACCGCGCCGCGACCCGCCGCCCCGGCCCGAGGCACCGCCGCGGCACCGGCTCTGGGTGCGGCTGCCGGATAAGGAGCACCCGGCCGTCAGGCGCATCGAGCTGATCCTGCAAATGTTCCCCGGCGACGAGCAGCTCGTGCTCGTCTTTGAGGACACCGGCCGTCGCGCCGCTGCGCGCTGCTGCGTGCATCCTGCGCTCGTCGAGGAGCTGCGATCCCTCGCAGGGCAGGGAAACGTCGCTGTCACGGAGGAGAAAACGCGTTGACGCGGCGGGCATTATATGGTATACTAATCGCTAATTTATTTCCCGCCCCCGGATAGGCACCGGGCGGGGAGACAACTCAGGAGTGTGATGATCCGCAATGGACGCTGGCCCTAAGCAGGATTTATGGAATCTTTTGCCTGTTATCATCGTGCTGCTCCTTGGTGCGGCCTATTTCGCCATCATGGAGACAGCCTTTTCATCCGCGAGCCGCATCCGGCTCAAAGCCGCCGCTGACCACGGCAACCGCCGCGCCGGTCAGGCGCTGTACGTGCTCGATCACTTTGATCAGGCGATCACGACGCTGCTGATCGGCACGAACATCCTGCACCTGACGATCGCGACGATCGTGACCGTGGCCGTGCAGCGGGTGTGGGGCATGTGGGCGGTCACCGCCGCGACGCTGATCACGACCGTGGTCGTGTTCTTCGCCGGGGAGATGCTGCCGAAAAGCATCGCCAAGAAATACGCAGAGCGTCTGGCCATGGCCACGGCGCGTTCGCTGCGGTTTTTCATGGTGCTCTTTCAGCCCCTGTCCGTGCTGCTCACCGCCATCGGCAATGCTGCCGCCCGCTGCATCCGCGGCGAGCCCGCCGTGACCGTGACGGAGGATGAGCTGGCCGATATCATTGAGAACATGACCGACGACGGAGAGCTGACCGCCGAGCGCGGCGAGCTCATGAGCTCGGCACTCTCGTTTGCCGAGGTGCCGGTCGAGAGCGTCATCACGGCGCGTGTCGATGTCGCCGCCGTGGATGTGGACGACCCGCCGGAGGAGATCCTCGCCTACGTGCGCGAGCAGCGCCACAGCCGCCTGCCCGTGTACGCCGACAGCGTGGACAATGTCATCGGCATCCTGCAGATCCGCAAATACATCAAGGCTTGTATCAAAGCCGGCGGCAAGGCGGTGGACATCCGTCCGCTGCTCGACGAGCCGGTGTTCGTGCACCAGAGCACGCTCATCGCCGAGGTGCTGCCCGAGCTCAGCCGCCGCAAGGCAAATCTTGCCATCGTCACCGATAACTACGGCGGCACGCTCGGCATCGTCACCGTGGAGGACATCGTTGAGGAGCTCGTCGGCGAGATCTGGGACGAGGACGACGTTGTTGAGGAGTCGTTCGTGCCGCTCGGCGGCGGCCGCTATGAGGTCGATGCCGAGATGACCGTCGGCGAGGTGTTTGACCGCCTCGACTACACCGATCCCGAGGACGACGAGGAGCTGTGCTACAAGCTGCTCGGCGAGTGGACATACGAGCAGTTTTCCTACATCCCGCGCGAGCGGGAGGGCTTCCGCTATCACCGGCTCGACGTGCGCATCTCCGATATGCGCCAAAAGCGCATCGTCAAGCTCATCGTGCGCCTGCTGCCGGAGGAGCCGGACGAGGCTGCGGCCGCTGAGACTGCCCCGGAGAAAGGGGGCGAGCCGGCATGAGCATCGTGTGGTATTTTGTTGCGCTCGTCGTGCTGATCGCGCTGTCCGCGTTCTTCTCCGCGTCGGAGATGTCCTATTCGTCGGCCAACCGTCTGCGGCTGGAAAACGCCGCCGAGGACGGCAGCCGCCGCGCCAGGGCAGCCGTCGGCATCCTCGACCACTATGATCGTGCCCTGAGCGCCATTCTCATCGGCAACAATCTGGTCAACATCGCCTCGTCGTCGCTCGGCTCCGTGATCGTGATCCTGCTCGCGGGCGAACAGTGGACGTGGGTGTCCACGGTCGTGCTGACGCTGCTGGTCATCATCTTCGGCGAGACGATGCCGAAGATCGTCGCCAAGCAAAACGCCAACGGCATCGCCCTGCGCAATGCCTATGTCATCCGCGCGCTGTCGATCGTGCTCTATCCCGTGATCTGGCTCGTGGTCGGTCTCGTGCACCTGATCACGCGCCCGCTGCGCGGCGACACCGGTGACGGCGATCCGGAGGAGGCTGCCTCGCAGGAGCTGCAGTCGATCATCGAGACTGCCGAGGACGAGGACGTGCTCGACGAGGACCGCAGCGAGCTGCTGCGCTCCGCGCTCGACTTTTCCGACGTCAGCGCGAGCGAGGCCATGACCGCACGCGTCGACATGGTCGCCATCGACATCGACGACGATTGGGACGAGATCATGCGCGTCATCGACGAATCGACGTATTCCCGCCTGCCGGTCTACTCCGACAGTGTGGACAACATCATCGGATTTTTGTACCTCAACCGCTTTTTCAAGGCCATGATGGACGGCCGGCCGGAGGATCTGCGCGCGCAGCTCATCCCGCCGTGCTTTGTCTACAAGACCACGCGCCTGCCCGACGTGCTGGCAAAGCTCCGCCGCGAGCAGAAGCACCTCGCCGTCGTCACGGACGAATACGGCGGCACGCTCGGCGTCATCACGATGGAGGACGTGCTCGAGGAGCTCGTCGGCGACATCTGGGATGAGACCGACGAGGTCGAGCGCGAGGTCGTTGCACGCTCCGACGGCGGGTATGAGCTCGACGGCGACATGACGATCTCGGACTTTCTTGAGCTGCTCGGCTGGAATGAGGACGCCCTCGACGACGCCGACAGCGCCACCGTCGGCGGCTGGACGCTCGAGCGCTTCGGCACGTTCCCGAAGCCGGGCGACAGCTTCCGGTACGAAAATCTC